>Ga0193751_1000183_pt1 | contig 56868 bp, 58 predicted proteins | sample L1c2metaG_FD_143050 | JGI IMG/M metagenome (GOLD analysis project Ga0193751, IMG submission 143050) | Soil microbial communities from a riparian zone of the East river system, Colorado, United States - L1c2 | ecosystem: Environmental > Terrestrial > Soil > Riparian zone | place: USA: East River...
GCGGCGCGACGGAGCGGCTATCGCTCGGGTGCGATTTGCCCAGACGGGCTTTACGCAGCCTCCGGACGCAACCTTCACGCTGCGCCTCAGTTATGGCACGGTGAAGGGGTATGAGGAAAACGGCAAAAAGATTCCCTACTTCACTACTTTCGGCGGCGCCTTCCAACATGCCGAGGAGCACGGTAGCAAGCCTCCATACGATTTGGCTGGCAGTTGGCTGAAGATGAAGTCGAAACTCCATCTCGAGACGCCCCTGAATTATGTTTCCACTGCGGATATCATCGGCGGCAACTCGGGCAGCCCGACTGTGAACAAGGCAGGCGAAGTAGTCGGAATTATTTTCGACGGAAATATTCAATCACTGGTTTTGAGCTTCTACTATGACGACCGCCAGTCGCGGGCCGTGCACGTCGATTCGCGCGGCATCATCGAAGCGCTGCGCAACATTTATGGTGCCGATGCTCTGGCTAATGAACTAACCGGCGCGAAAGCGGCGGCCAAGGCGGCGGGCGAATAGAACTTCTACCTCGCCGCTTCGGCATCGGACATCAAAATCTTTACCACAGAGGACAAAGGGGTGCACAGGGGAAAGGATCTCCGTGGTTGTTCCTCTGTGAACCTCTGTGTCCCCTGTGGTTTAAGCTTTTCTCGACTCATCTCTGGTTACTCCGGCCAAAGTGACGCCGCAGTCTTGCTCAGGATCTGCTCTCGCATTTCTTCGCTCATGGGCAGCGCCTTGAATTCCTCAAGATTCTGCTTGACGTCCGGAACGCCCGGGCCCGGCCAGTCGGTGCCAAACAGCGTCTTGTGGGCGATCTCATCGAGCCGCGGAAAATACTTCAGCAGCGTTTTCGGCGGAATGCCGCTGATGTCGAGATAGACATTGGGGTGCCTCCGGATAAGGAAAAACGCGGTGTCCATCCAGAGCGGGCGGCCGCCGTGCGCCAGGAGGACTTTGAGCTTGGGGAAATCGACCGCCACATCGTCAACGTAGATCGGGTCACCGTACTTATTGCGCGCCCCTGGGAAAATCGACGTCCCCGTGTGGAACATTACTGGGATCCCGTTGGCTTCGGCGGCGCGGTAGATAATTTCCAGTTCCTTCACTCCATTCAGATAATCGTTCGGAAACAAAAGTTGATGCGGCGGATGGATCTTGATCATGCGAAGGCCGAGACGCAGGATGTGCTCGACATCCGCCATGATGTTGGTGGTGTGCCGGGGATGCAGGCTGCCACAAGAGATCAGGCGCTTGGGATCGTGCTTCGTGTAGTCGGCGACGAACTGATTGACGGCCGGCGTGAAGCCCATCACCTCGGGCGCAACGTAGTTGATCAGTGCGGCACGGTCAACGCCGCAACGGTCCAGGTACTTCAGGAAGGCCTTGGGCGCGCGGCAATATTCGGCGATTTCATCGAAATTGGCGCGCTTGCGCTTGATCAGTTCCAGCGCATGCGGCTTGAGGAGTTCGATCGGCTCAATGTGGATGTGGCAGTCCGTGATCATCATCAGTGGTCGGTGGCCAGTTTCGCCGCTTGTCGGTTAGGCAACGTTTTTTGGTTTAGCTAAGGGCTAACAGCTAACTGCTAAAGGCTGCCTTCAGTACAACGGCACTTTCGGATCCACCGTCCGCGCCCAGCCATCGATGCCGCCGCGCATGGACTGAACTTTCTCGTATCCCTGCTGGCGGAGCCAGTTAGTGACCGTCAACGAGCGCACACCGTGATGACACATGACGACGATGTGATTGTCAGGGTCGAGTTCCTGGTGCGCGCGCGTCGGAACGTCACCCATCGGGATGTGCTTTGCCCCTTCGATGCGGGAGGCTTCGTATTCCCATGGCTCGCGAACATCGAGCAGCGTAAATGTTTCGCCGCTCTTCTGCAGCGCCTTGACCTGTCCGGGAGAGATTTCGAAGTCCATTTTGTTTTCCAGCCGGCAAACTGCAGATCCCTCGCTTCGCTCGGGATGACGATTCTTGAACAGTGAACTAGCTCGCGCCCTTCTTTCGAAGCTCCGCCGCCCCTCCGAGCGTAGTCAGGCTCGCCAGCGCGGCCACTGCCCAGAGCGCGCCAGTTCCAATTCGAGCGATGCGTACATCGGCGGGCGGGACATTGCTCCACAGCGTCAAACCGCAGCCGACCACAAAATTGATGACGAGCAGGCCGAAAAATACGCGCTCGCGCAGGCAACGCGTGTCGAGCGCCAGGCCGGCCAGCAAAAGGATCCACACGATGTAGGTGGCGGCGGTCCAGAAGTCGTGCGGCCAGTCATAGTTGCCGCGAGTGACGCGGCTAAACGAAATCCACGCGAAGTAGGCGCAGCCGAGGAAGCCGGCTACGCCCCACAATGGCGTTCGGCACATCAGGTGGCCGGAACGGTAGGACGACGCCTGCTTCGCGCCGGCCTTCGTTTCGACCTTCGTCCCTACGTTAACCTTCGCGTTGTCTATTTGCCTGTCCATTTCGGTGGCCGCTTGTCGAGGAAGGCAATGATACCCTCACGCGCGTCCGCGGTCGAGATAAGTTCTTCGAGGTAAATCTTTTCAGCTCGGGCCAGCCCCTTATCAAAGTGAATCGCATCCCAAGCGTAAATGGCTTTTTTTGCGTGGGCGAGCGCGACCGGGCTCAGTTGGCGGAGTTCGGCAAGCGTCCGCTCGATAACCGATTCGAGTTCCTCAGCCGTCACAGATCGGGTCGCCAAGCCCATCGTCGCGGCTTCGTCGCCCGAGAACTGGTGCCCGGTAAGGATGAGTTCAGCGGCGCGCTTCTGACCGATGAGCGTGGCCAGCACCACGGCCGCAACCGGCGGATAGCATCCCAGCTTGATTTCAGGAAATCCCCAACTGGCATCGCGAGCGGTGTAGACCATATCGCAGACGACAGCGAGTTCCGCGCCTCCACCTAGGCAAGCGCCGCGGACGGCGGCGATCGTGACTTTGCGCGAGGCCACAATGGCGCGGATCACCGCGTGAAAGCTTGTGAGCATTTCGTGAATCTGATCGGGGAGGTGGGCCTTGATGTCCACTCCAGCGGAGAAAGCGCGGGAATCGCCTTGGAAGAGAATTATTGAGATGTCGGTGCGAGGTTCGATCACCGCGAGCGCTTGCTGCAACTCCAGCGTCATCGGGAGGTCGATGATGTTCAGCGGAGGGTTGTTTAGGGTGATACGGGCTAATGGTGGATATAAACCCAATGCCAAGCGGCTGGTTGTTGCGGTCGCTTCCACTACTTAGCCTCACAAAAGCTGCAACTGTCAATTCCCCTAACACGCATATTTACTACAAGCCTGCTTCGGTTGGTCATTCTTCGCAATTTAAGTCGAGCCGAAGCTGGGCAGAATGCATTCTGTGGGTCTATAACAACAAGCCAGTAGTCACCGCTCTTAATCCTCCTCGCGGCGAACTCGCCGTTTTCGCCGACTTCGAATGCCTTCAACAGTCTTGAATGGTCGCTATTGAAGAGAGCAACGCACGCTCTTGGAATCTCCGTCCCGTACGAGTCGATAACCTTCCCGCGAATCGACCGCACCTTTACGGCGTAGTCCACCTGGTTGTGATCCACAAACTGCACTTGAGAGTTGCAAACGAAATGTCCTTCTTCCGCCAGCATTGTTCCGCTGAGCAGTAGTGCCATGCAAGCCAGCTTGAAAATGACAGTCACGTCTAGATGTTGATCGCTTGCTTCCGCGGCTCGCCAATCGTCGAAAGCGGATCGCGCGCCCCCTCTTTCTCTTTGATCCACTTCTTTTCGTTGCGGATGATGTCGAGCAGCAGTTCTTTATCTTTCACGCTGGGAAGGTTCTCCTCACAGTGCTGCTCGTAGCTGCGGTCGTCCAACAGCTCGCCGGTCTCGCAGTGGTACTTCTGCCCTGTCCATTGTCCGATGCTGCGGTTAAAACGAATGTCGGGCGTGTAGAACTTCTTCTCGCCCGGCTTCAGAAACGTATTCAGCCGCTCCACCAATCCGGCAACTTCCTCCCGATATAGGTGACGGCTGTAGTCGTTGAGGTCGTCGAGGTCGGCGGGCTTGTCGTTCCCCAGTTCGTCGTACCGGCCTTTGATTCCCCACACGTATGCCCAGTGCGCGGACGAAGAATGATCTGTACCGAAAAGATCGAATGAACTCGATATCCACTTGTTCAAATATTTCTGCAGCAGCCACCTCGGGATGACGCCGGCTTCGACCACCCGGCGCAGCCCATCGTGGCCGGTTCCCATGTGGAAAGCTTCCTCGCGCAGCATGTAAGAAGTCGAGCGACCGAGCGGAGCAAACGACGAATACTTCAGCATTTGAAGCTGGAATTTTCCGTCGCGATCCACAAAGTCGGTGTAGGTGAAAAAGTCCAGCCAGTTATCGACGTCGACGTTGAAGGTTCCGAGCAGGCGTTTGTTCTCGAACGCACGGCGCTCCAGCATTTTCTGCGCTTCGACCTTGCCCGAAGACCCGAAGAAGTCGATGAGCAGTGCGCACATCTGCCATCCGTGGCGCATCTCTTCGATCATGACGCGAGTGATGGCGCGCCGATCATATTCGGTGGGCGCGGTTGCAAACAGATTGCGCTGTTGTTCCACGCTGGCAAATTCGGTGTCGCCCTGATAGACGATCATGTTCATCAGCGCGTCCCGCATCTGCTGCGTGGGAACCTGGCGCAGGTTTTCCCACTTATTGCGGCCTTTGTAGGAACCGAACTGGATCTCGCCCGTCTCGATTGCTCCGTAGAGCGTATCGAAGTGGAAGGCCTCAACGTCGTCTTTATCGACGCCAACTTCTTTGCGCCACTCGTTGAAGAGACCGACCCAGTCGCTGAAGTTTCCGATTTTTGCTACTTTACCTGGCATGGGTTCTGATCCTAATTCCGCGGTTGTACCGCTGCAGCACTTAGCAATTAGCAGTTAGCTTTTAGCCACTGCGGCTTTTTCTGCTTCCTCCTGATCGGAAACCGTGTGCTAAATGCTAAATGCTAAGTGCTGGTTTTACTTCGCCGTGAACACAGCCGGACGCTTCTCCACGAACGCTGCCAGACCTTCTTTGGCATCGTCGCTTTGGAACAAGATCTGCTGATTCTCGCGCTCCACGGCCAAAGCCGACTCCATCGGAATCTCCCACCCGGTCTGCACGGCCCGCTTGATGCGTCCCACAGCCTTCGCGGCTTTGTTCGGAGGCGTGAACTGGCGCGCATACTCCATGATGTTTTCCATGAAACCGTCACGTTCGAAGATGTCGTTCAAGATGCCGAACTCCTGCGCTTCTTCGAAGGAGAACGTGTTGCCGGTAATCATAAGTTCGATGGCTTTGCTTTTCCCGACCAGGCGCGACAGGCGCTGCGTTCCGCCGGTCCCTGGAAGCACGCCGAGGTTGACTTCGGGCAGTCCAATCTTGCCGGCATCTTTGCGGGCAATTCGGAGGTCGGCAGCCATCGCGATCTCAAGCCCTCCGCCGACGCAATGCCCATTGATCGCCGCGATCACAAGTTTCGGCGTGTGCTCCAGCCGCAGCAGCATCTCATTCGCGTGCAGGCAGAAGTAATACTTGAACGTAGGATCGACCGAGGCCAGCATCTTGATGTTCGCGCCGGCGGAGAAAAACTTATCGCCCACGCCCGTGAGCACGATGACGTGCACATCGTTATCCATGCGCGCCTTGAGGATCGCCTCGTCGAGCTGGCGGTTCATTTCGTAGGTGTAGGTGTTTGCCGGAGGATCGTTCATCTCGATCACGGCCACGCCGGCGTCGGTGCGATAGTTGATGAGCTGCTTGGTGGTTTCGCCGGTGGCCGGCTGGGTGGTGGTCGCCATAATTTGCTCCTTCTGAGTTCGCGTTCACGAGTATGCGGTAATTCATCCTGCGGCTTGCCACCGCGTACGATACGCGCTCGAACCTTTGTTTCAAGTGTAGAAAAACATGCGGCACATCACAAGGGCGTGACGTACGCCTTCCTCAGTTTGCCGGAGCGCGTTCGGTCAAGAGGATGCGCTTTACTTTGTTGCGGTCGAGCGACTGTATGGTTCCGGCCACTCGGACTCGGACTTCCATTCCGCTGACCGCAACCAAGTCTCCGCTCAGCACTGTCCCATCGCGGAGTTCGACCGTGTCGTATGCAGAAGTACCGAGTTCGTAGCTGACGCTGCCGCCAGAAACGTCGTCAGGGCCAATTTCAAGAGGAAATGTTCCGGTGTTAAACCCTTCTTTTACAAACCCGAGGCTATGTTTGCCCACGGTCAGTTGCACCAACTTTGGGGTGGTGCCAGCCTCGACGCCATCCACCGAAAGCACTGCGCCCTGAGGAACAGAGTTGACGGTCATCGATATCTTTTTCGGCGGCGCGAGCGGTTGCAATTCAGCGGGCACCGAGTTAACAGCCAGTTCGACCGAGACCGGCGTGCCGAGAGCATGAACCGTGGTCTGAAACCTTACGGATTGCCCGGGAGGAACGTTCTCGATCGTAATCCAACCGTCGCCAATGCGGACTTTGTTCTTGTCGTAGAGATAGAGATTGAAGCCGAGGTGTGAGATTTTCTTGTTCCACAGGTTTTCGGCGGTCGTGTCGATCAGATAGTTGTGCTGCCCGGCGACAGAACTGATTTCCTTAAACTTCCCGAGCGTAATACGCACAACTACGGAGCCAGTCTGTGGCCAGTTGATGACCTGGGTTGGTGCATCCTTAGCCACGAGGGACGCAGTCACCCAAATCGTAAAGAGGACAGCGGCACTGATCTTGGACATTGGCCTTCCTTAAATCACCTGCGTGTACGGCGAATCAAGCACTCCTTTTTCCTAGCTAACGATGCGGAGTCGATGAAGTAGTCGCACCTTGCTTCTTCGTCGGCGAGTGCGGCGCGGTTCCTATGGGAGTGACGGTTCGCTCGACCAGAAAGATTTTCTTAATACGGTTGCGGTCCAACGTTTGCCGTTGACCGTTAACCTCAATCACAACCGACTCCAACGTCATGGACAGCACACTGGCCGCGAGAATCGAGCCGTCCCGAAGCTCGATGGTGTCATCAGTGAGTCCGCCGAGCGTGATGGTAATGCTGCCGCCAGGGGCCTCGTCCGGAGCCACCTCCAATGGCGTGGTGCCGACTGCAAAACCTTCTTTCCTCAGTTCCAACTGGTGCGTCCCGACTCCGACATTGATTTTTGCGGGAGTTAACCCTTCATCCTTGTCGTCAACCTTAAGACTTGCTCCCGCGGGCACGGAGACTACGGTCATGGGAATTGTTTTCAGCGAAACAGGCACACCGCCGTTGTTGCGCGCGGAAATTGACAGCACCGCAGGCGCTCCGGCCGATTCGCATTGGAACTGGACCTTGGCCGACTCGCCTGGATTGAGGTCGTCAATCACCAGGTTGCCGTTGCCGACGCGTACTCGGTCCTTGTCGAGCAACGCCACGCTGAAGGATGCCCTGGGAATCAGCTTGGTGGAAAGATTTTGAACGACTACGTTTGAAACCAGGGTCATCTGTCCACCATAGGTTCCCATATTCTGAAAACGTGAGAAGGTCAGTTTCAGGATCGCATTGTCCTGGTTCGGCCAGAACATGACTATGCCCGTATCACCCTGATCTTTGGAGCCATCTTTCTCTTTCGTGGCGTGGGCCAAAGTGCACAGTAAGACAAGCAAAAGTAGCGGTAAGAGAAACCGGCGCATGCACGGGATTGTGGCACAGGAGCAGCGGAACAGCAATGACCAGCTAGCTCCGGGTCCCGCAGAGTTCTTAGCTGGCTCTTACGGTGTGCAGTAACGATTTTCGATGTCCCTTAGCTCTTGATTCCGGCCATCAACTTCTCGATCTCTACCTTCTGTTCGCCGGAGAGCGGCAGAAATGGCAGCCGCGACGGGCCCCCATAGTAGCCGTTGAGGTCCATCGAGTACTTCACGCCGGGGATGCCGAGGTCGCCAACCACGTGCTGGGCGGCCCGTCTCACGCGCTCTTGTTTCTCGAGGGCGAGTGCGTGGTCTCCCTCTTTGAACGCGGCATAGATTTCGTAACACGCCATCGGCGCGGGACAGGCGAAGGCCAGAATGGCTCCGACTGCTCCCAAGCTCAGCGACGGTTCGAGTTGGTGAGCGGCGCCGACCATCACTTGAAAGCCGACTTCTTTTTGCCGCGTCTTCAATTTTCCAACGATGGTGATCGCAGAGGATGAAGGTTTCGTGCCGGTCTCTTCGCGGACGGGCGAGGGCGCCCGTCTCTCCACCGCTTTAGCGGAGCCCGCGAGCGAGGCGACGCTGACTAGTTCCCTGCTCTGCTTCTCGCTTTCCGCAGCGGCGGCCTTTAACATGCGCGGCGTCACGGCCTCGAAAGTTTCCGTAACGGTAGCTTGCCGCTTCATGTTGCGCGTACCCTCGACCAGCTGTTTCACTTTGTCGAGGTTGCCGCTCGACTCCTTGATGGCGACAATGTTGGGATGTCCGGCGAGTTCGACCACGAGTTCAGCAGGCATGTCGTATCCCGTGGCCTGCGGGAAGTTGTAGATGATGATCGCCAGCGGAGACCGGTCAGCTACCGTGCGATAGAAAGCGAGCAGGTTCGCCGGCAGCATCTGTTTCTTGTAGTAGTGCGGCGTGCGAACCAGGGCTGCATCGTAGCCGAGTTCTGCGGCGTACTCGGTGAGTTGCAGCGTGCCATGCGCAGACTCTACGCCCGTGCCTGCGATCATGACTTTGCTGGGCGCGGCGGCGGCGAGCGCCGTCTTCAGCACGTCGCGACGTTCCTGGTCGGAAAGAAAAATTGCTTCGCCGGTCGAGCCGAGCACCACGATGCCGGCGACCGGTGTGCGCGAGTAGCGCTCCACGTTCGACTCGATCTTTTTGTGATAGACCTCGCCATCAGGATAGAAGGGCGTCGTGATGGGCGGGAAGATTCCGGATAAGAGCATAGTCAACTCCAATTGATGGTTATTAGTCGTTGGTCGCTCGTCGTTGGTCGTGCGCAAGTACCTTTGCATTTAAATTATCAGGCTTGGCGCTCAATTTTGTCATCCTGAACGTAGCGGCGGCTTCGGCCGGCGAAGCAGTCGCGGAACCTCGAGTCTACTCGCAGGCGGGCTCTTTGCTGGTGGGGTCGACTTCGTGGCGATACTGAGCTTCCGTCCCAACGAAGAAGCGTTCAAACGGTGTCGAAGTGCGGTCGTCCACCATGGTCTCAATTTGCCAGACCATGCCGCCTTTGCAGACACCAGCGTTCGAGAGCTGTGTGCGGTGGTCACCTGAGTAGTAGAAAAAATCGTCTCTGCCGTGGCCAAGCTGGGGATTGGAGGAAGTTTGCAGAGCTCCCTGCGCGTTGAGCTTGAGCAGAAGGCGGCCGTCTTCCATCGGCAATGGCGGCGCGTCTTTCTGGCGAAAATCGACGCGCACCCAGCCGCTGTATCCGGCGGGAATCAGGAAGCGCTCGGGCGGCCGCCGATGGAAGACAAGATCAAAGGCGGTCGGACCGAAGACGGCGGCGGCGATGAGGATGGGAAGACCAAGCACGGTGGCGATGATGAATGCGGCTCTGGTCATCCGAGATTATTTTGCGGTGACGCGCTCCGCATGCAGCGCCTGCAAAGCTTGTACGCGTATTTCTCCGCGCTGCAGGGCGGCAATGCCTTCCGCGGCGGCTCGGGCGGCGGAGAGCGTGGTAATGGTTGTGATGCGACCGGTGACTGCGGCGCGTCGGATCGCTTTCTCGTCAAAGTAGGGGTCGGGACCGTGCGGAGTGTTGACGATCAACTGGATGCGATCGGCTTTGATCAGGTCCACCGCGTTGGGCCGGCCTTCCTTCACCTTATATACGCGCTCGACCGCCAATCCCGCTTCTTCCAGGATGTCGGCCGTGCCATGCGTCGCCACGAGTTTGAATCCCATGTCGACGAAGCGATGCGCGACCTCGACGACGTGCGGCTTGTCGTGGTCGGTGACGCTGACGAAGACGGTTCCCTTGGTCGGGAGTTGCTGGCCGGCGGCTATTTGCGCTTTCGCGAAGGCTTCGCCGAAATTGTCAGCGATGCCCATGACTTCCCCGGTAGAGCGCATCTCGGGGCCCAGCACCGTGTCGACGCCGGGAAACTTCGACCAGGGAAAGACTGGCGATTTCACGTAGAAGTAGCGGCCGGTGTCCAGATCGGCGCCGCGCTCGACATACTCAGGAAGAAATTCGCGGAGCTTGCGTCCAGTCATAAGTCGCGCGGCAATCTTGGCCATGGGCACGCCGGTTGCTTTTGAGACGAAGGGCACGGTGCGAGAGGCGCGCGGATTCACTTCTAGCACGTAAACCTTGGGTTCATGATGGCCGTTTCCTTTCGCGCCGTTGCCGCGCGGAATCGCGAACTGCACATTCATCAGTCCGATTACTTTCAGCGCGCGCGCCAGCTTGAAAGTGTATTCACGCATGCGCTTGAGCAGCGGCTCCGGGATGTCCACGGCGGGCAACACGCACGACGAGTCGCCGGAGTGGATCCCAGCTTCCTCGATGTGCTGCATGATGCCGCCGATCACCACATCCTCGCCATCAGAGAGCGCGTCCACGTCAACTTCAATTGCATCTTCCAGAAATTTGTCGATGAGGATGGGCCGGTCTTGTGAATACTCGACCGCCTGCTTCATGTACTGCTGGATCGTGTCTTCTTCGTAGGCGATGACCATGGCTCGCCCTCCGAGTACATACGAGGGACGAACCAGCACGGGGAATCCAATTTTCTTCGCGGCTTCGACCGCCTCTTCGACCGAGGCGACCATGGCACCCGGAGCCTGCGGTATGTCGAGTTCATCGAGCAGTTTGCCGAAGCGCTTGCGGTCTTCGGCTAGATCAATTGATTCGGGCGTGGTGCCAATGATGTTGACGCCCGCCGCCTTGAGCGGCAGAGAGAGATTCAGCGGCGTCTGCCCTCCGAACTGCACGATCACGCCGACCGGCGCGCCGCCGGAGGCTTCGTGCTCGCAGACGGCGAACACATCTTCGAGCGTAAGCGGCTCGAAGTAAAGGCGGTCGCTAGTGTCGTAATCGGTCGAGACCGTCTCCGGATTGCAGTTGATCATGATGGTTTCGTAGCCATCCTCACGCAGCGCGTAGCTGGCGTGGCAGCAGCAATAATCAAATTCAATTCCCTGCCCGATGCGGTTGGGGCCCGAACCGAGGATGACCACCTTCTTCTTCGCCGTGGGCGCGGCCTCGTCTTCTTCTTCGTAAGTGGAGTAGAGATAAGGTGTGTAGCTTTCGAACTCCGCGGCGCAGGTATCGACCCGCTTGTAAACCGGTTTCACTCCGTGCTTCTTGCGGAAGTGTCGAACTTTTTCCTGGCCGCCTTTGCCGTCCAGACGCCAGGTGCCGGCGAGACGTCCATCGGAAAAGCCCATGCGCTTGGCATCGCGCAGCACCTCGGTAGGGATCGATTCCATCGGGTGCTTTTCCAGCTCAAGTTGCATGTCGTTAATCTCTTTAAGCTGGTAGAGAAACCAGGGATCGATCGATGTCATCTTCGCGATCTGCTTGATCGTGTGCCCCTGGCGCAGAGCGTAGCGCACGTAAGAGAGCCGTTCAGGATGCGGCGTAACCAGGCGCTGGGTGAGGATCTTGGGTTCGATTTTTTCCGAGCCCATGCGCTTGCCGGTATCGAGTGCCCGCACGCCCTTCAGCAACGCTTCCTTGAACGTGCGCCCGATGGCCATTACCTCGCCGACGGATTTCATCTGTGGTCCGAGCGATTCGTCGGCGCCGGGAAACTTTTCAAACTGCCACTTCGGAATTTTGACGACCACGTAATCGAGCGTGGGCTCAAAACAAGCTGGAGTCTTGCGCGTGATGTCATTCGGAATCTCGTCGAGCGTGTAACCCACGGCAAGCTTCGCGGCAATTTTCGCAATCGGGAAGCCGGTGGCTTTTGACGCAAGAGCCGACGACCGCGAGACGCGCGGGTTCATCTCGATCACCACCATACGCCCAGTCGAAGGATTGACGCCAAACTGGATATTCGATCCGCCAGTCTCGACGCCGATTTCGCGGATCACCGCAATCGACGCATCACGCATCATCTGGTACTCGCGGTCGGTGAGCGTCTGCGCCGGGGCGACGGTGATGGAGTCGCCGGTATGCACGCCCATGGGGTCAAAGTTTTCGATCGAGCAGATGATGATGACGTTGTCTTTCGTGTCGCGCATCACCTCGAGCTCGTACTCTTTCCAGCCGAGAACGGATTCTTCGATCAGGCACTCATGCACGGGAGAAAGGTCAAGGCCGCGGGCGAGCACTTCCATCAGTTCTTCGCGGTTGTAGGCGATGCCGCCGCCCGTGCCACCCAATGTGAACGACGGACGAATGATGACTGGGAAGCCGATCTTGCCGGCAAACTCGACGCCGTCTTTCAGGTTGCTCACGAGTGCAGATTTCGGCACGTCGAGCCCGATGCGCTGCATCGCATCTTTGAAAAACAGACGGTCTTCGGCCTTCTTGATAGCACTGATCTGCGCGCCAATCAGATGTACGTTGTACTTTTCGAGCACGCCGCTGTCAGCGAGTTCAATGGCAAGGTTGAGCGCCGTCTGTCCGCCAACCGTCGGCAGAATGGCAAAACCTGCAGTGGGCGACATCTCGCGCTCGACGCGAATGATCTCTTCGAGATACTCGCGAGTTAGCGGCTCGATGTAAGTGCGATCGGCGGACTCGGGATCGGTCATGATGGTGGCTGGGTTCGAGTTAGCCAGCACAACTTCAAAGCCCTCTGACTTGAGCGCCTTGCAAGCCTGCGTGCCGGAGTAGTCGAACTCGGCCGACTGGCCGATGACGATGGGGCCGGAGCCGAGGATTAGGATTTTCGAGATGTCGGTTCGTTTAGGCATTATGCGGTTTTGGCCTTGCTTTGAAGGGGCACACGTTCGAGGGGTGTCATCATCAATTCATCGATGGCGTCGGCGGCGAAGGCTCGGGGCGAAAGAAAGAAGGCCCAACACCCAGCAAGCACCGCCAGCCGCCTGCGCGCTGAGATCATCACCGCTTGAACTCCTCCATCATCTTCACAAAATCCTTGAACAAGTAGTGCGAATCATGCGGTCCCGGCGCCGCTTCCGGGTGGTATTGCACGGTGAACAACGGCAGATTCCGGTGGCGCATGCCTTCGAGCGTTGAGTCGTTCAGATCCATGTGCGTCAATTCAACTTCGCTCTGCGGCAGTGAATCGGGATCGACGGCAAAGTTGTGGTTATGCGCCGTGATCTCGATCTTGCCGCTAGCTAGCTGCTTCACCGGATGATTCCCGCCGTGGTGGCCGAATTTCAGCTTGAAGGTCTTCCCTCCCAGCGCAATTCCCACTAGCTGATGTCCCAGGCAAATTCCGAAAATTGGCTGCCTTCCCATCAACCGCCGAATGTTATCGACCGCATAAGTGCAGGGCTCGGGATCGCCCGGGCCATTAGAGAGGAACACCCCGTCGGGCTTCAAGGCTAGCACGTCCTCCGCCGTCGTCTGCGCCGGTACGACTGTCACCTTGCAGCCTTCTCCGCGGAGTTTCCGCAGGATGTTCTGCTTGATGCCGAAGTCATAGGCGACCACGTGGAAGCGCGCCGGCTCGTCTTTTACACCGACCACCTCGTCGGGCAAGTGGGAGCGCTCGCCTGTCTCCCACACATAGGTGTGGTTGGTGGAGACAACTTTTGCGAGATCCTGGCCGTCCATTTTGGGTATCGCCCGCGCCTTCGCAACAAGTTTGTCGGTATCTTCTTCGAGTGTGGAGATCACGCCGCGCATCACGCCATAGGTGCGCAGATGCCGAACCAGGGCGCGTGTGTCAATTTCGGCGAGCACGGGGATCTTGAACTGCTCCATGAACTCGTCGGTGACTTGCTGCGAGCGCCAGTTGGAACTGACTTTCGAGAACTCGCGCACGATCAGCCCCTCGATATAGGGGCGCACGGATTCATTGTCTTCGGGATTGGTGCCGTAGTTTCCAATTTCAGGGTTGGTTAGGACGACAATTTGTCCCGCGTAGGAGGGGTCGGTGAAAATTTCCTGGTAGCCGGTAATGGAAGTATTGAAAACGACTTCGCCCGCGCACTCGCCTTTAGCGCCGTAGCCTTTGCCTCGGAAGACTCTGCCGTCTTCGAGTGCAAGGATCGCTTGCATTGCAACTCCTGGAGGTGGATTTTGTAGATTCTAACAGCAGAGCAGATTTGAAGAAAGGTTTTAGGTGGCAGGTGTCAGGTCTCAGGAAAATCGTCCACGGTCATGGTCTACATATTTTCCTGACACCTGAGACCTGACACCTTCACCGCAGCCGGCCCAGCTTCTCCATCGGCCAGTATCCAAAAACGGCTTTGCCGTAGATGAAGCGATCGTTCACGGTACCGAAGTCGCGGCTGTCGTTCGACATGGTGCGATGGTCGCCGAGGACGAAGAAACTGTTCGCCGGAACCACGACTTCACCATAAGAGCGGGCGTCGGCGTAGTCGCTCGGGACGTAGTCTTCGTCGAGCGCCTCGCCGTTCACGTAGACCTGGCCATTCTGGATGCGAACCCGGTCGCCTGCAACGCCGATAACGCGCTTGATATAGCTCTTCGACGTGTCGCGCGGATAGCGGAAGACGACGATGTCGCCGCGCTGGATGGGCTCCCAGCGATAGACAAACTTGTTGACGAATATCCGCTCCTGGTCTTCGAGGCCGGGCATCATGCTGGTGCCTTCGACCTTCACCGGCTGATAAAGAAAGATAATGATGAACGCTGAGATGGCGAGCGAGACCAGCAGATCGCGCGCCCACACCGCCACCACGGGCAGCGGGTGCGCCCTGGGTTCTTTTGGAACCGCCGGTATCGGTGGCGGAGGGCTCTCCACATCAGGCATCGTATTTCTATTCTATCTGACCTTTTGCTGTTGCCAAACCCTCGATCTTTCCCCGAACAAACTGTGCAACTTCATTCAAATTCTGTGGTCGGTCCGAGACGCGGCAAGCTGCGTCTCTACGGGAAATCCGATGCGCTTTTTAAAGGCCTGCGTGTCGAAATCCACTACCGCGGCGCCCGTCCGATTCATCACATATTTTTGGTACGGGCGACACAGCGTCGGGGTCGTCCAATTCTGCTATAGTGAGCGTTTCGAAGGTCAGCGAAGGAGCCGCACCCATGAAAAGCGTAAATAAAGTCATCCTGATTGGAAACCTTGGCAAAGATCCCGAAGTGAAGTTCACGCCGCAAGGCACGCCGGTCGCGAAGATCACCCTGGCCACCAACGAGCGTTTCAAAGGCAAAGACGGCCAATGGCAGGACCGCACTGAGTGGCACAACGTGGTGCTCTGGCAGCGGCTGGCGGAGATTGCCGGTGAGTATCTGAAGAAGGGCGGCAAGGTCTACATCGAAGGCCGCCTGCAGACCCGATCGTGGGACGACAAGACGTCCGGCCAGAAAAAATACATGACTGAGATTGTGGCCAACGATCTCGTGCTACTTGGTTCGCGCGGTGAAGGCGGGGGCGAACACGCCGGCAGCTCGCGCGGAGTCTCGGCATCCGCGGGTGGAAACAACTTCGACCAGAGCGCGCCGGAGCCGGAGCATGCGCCGGCGGGAAGTTCTCCGATTACGGATGAAGACATTCCGTTCTGAGATATGACTTTAATCTGATGCGACTGTTCCCGATTGGACGAATAACGATCCTCGCCTTAATTTGTTGTGTCGCTCCATGGGCATTCGCTCAGCCCGCTGAGATGGGCATTCGCCCTAATGGCGCAGGCGCGTTTCCCTTGTCGTTCACGCACGCGTCGGCCTGGTTTGGTCATTCAGCCAACGAGAGGGAGAAGATCCTAATCGTTCTGTTCTTCTTTCAAGGAAGCCCCGGGTGGCTGAGCCAGAAGACGGATTTCAAATGGCGGGTAAACGGAAGTCCGGCAAGCATTGACATGGTCGTTGGCAAAGTACCGGTGCGCGCGAAGTACTGGCCGGAGACCGATGAAGTCGAGATCGAAGGCAGCAAATACAAACGATCGAGCAGCAACGTATTTTTGGTTACCGGCATCGACGGAGCCAAACCGACCGTCATGCCTCTCGGGATCCACGATCTGACCTTTAAAGGCGATGATATCCCGCCGGTCATATTGCTGAAGCGTGACGCGGATGTCTGGGGCGCCGTGACCGGACACTCTCCTAGCGATCATCCAACTCGCCAAAAATCAGGAGTGCCGGAAGAGATTGTGGCCTGGGATAAGGAGGGATTGCGGCTGTTGCTAACGGAAAAAGCTGAAGAGGAGCGGAAGGGTTGCGAACTCTTCCGGCGCGCCGCATTGAAAGGCTACGCACCTTCGCAGTACCGGCTTGGCTATTGTTACCAGAGCGGGCAGGGCGAGGAGCAAAGTTTCTCGGTGGCAAATGAGTGGTACGAGAAGGCAGCATTGCAAGGCTTCGTTGATGCCCAGTACAAACTCGGCCACAGCTACCGGACAGGCCGGGGTGTGCAGATCGACTTGCCGGCAGCTTTGCGATGGTACAAGAAAGCCGCGGACGCAGGGGATAGTGATGCCCTCCAAAACGTTGGATGGATGTACGCGACCGGACAAGGAGTGAAAGCCGAGCCGCAGGAGGCGTATGGCTCGTTCTTGCAAGCGGCGCAGCGAGGCAACGTCGGCGCCCAGTTGGAGGTGGCCCGGCGCTTGAAGGACGGCGACGGTGTAGGCAAGGACCTGATCTTGTCATATTCGTGGCTTCTTGTTCTGCAGACTCAACAAGCGAGCTTCCAGCCTGACGATTGGGCGCAGGTGCAAGCAATGCTTACAGCTGTCGGGGGCCAAATTGATAGCGGTGCGCGGCATGAATCTCAGGAACCGTCACACAAATGGATGACCGTCATTGCCGCGAACGAGATGGACGCCTATTCCAAACAATGAAGTTTCTGTGCGTCGCTCGAATCTGTCCGGCATCTGGAGTAGAGGAGGCTTATGCTTGCCGACCGAAATTGCGTTCCCTGCCGGGGCGGTGTACCGTCGCTGAAGGGAAGCAAACTTACAGAAATTCATCAGCAGTTGGCCGATCCTGCGCAGTGGAAAATCGTCAACGAACATCACATCGTGCGCACCTACAAATTTCCTGACTTTAAGTCTGCCCTGGCTTTCGTGAATCGCGTTGGCGCACTGGCCGAGGAACAGGGCCACCATCCCGACATCCTGCTCGGATGGGGCAAGGTCGAGATCACGACCTGGACGCACGCGGTGGATGGGCTGACCGAATCGGATTTTATTCTGGCGGCGAAGATCGACCGGTTGGCGTGACGGCTCCAGAAACTGGGACGCGCGATGCAGTGGACGGGCGAGGACGCCCGTCACTCCACCACATGGTTGCGCCGCACCAATAACCCCCACAGCCCTGCTGGAATCAGCATCAACATGCCCGCGACACTGGCAACATGCCGAGCCGCGAACCCCCAATCCACGAAGCGTCCGGCCAAGTACGCCCCCGCGGCAATCGTGAACATGGAGAGGCCGAGGTCGGCGGCGAACACCCGCCCGCGAAACTTGTCGTCAGTTTGCATCTGCAACAGCGTCGTCGAGAATACCCACACGATCGAACTCCCAAAATGCGCCAGCATCACACACAAACAGGCCTGCCAGAGATGCCCCGAAACGCCCAGCAGCGTATATCCGGCAGCCGCTCCCAGGTATCCCCAGAAGATCGCGACTTCCAAGCGATGCTTCCAGTGCCCCGCCCACGGAGCGGCCAGGATCGGCCCGAGCAGCGCGCCCAGTCCGCGGGCGCCGAGCAGTAGACTCATCCCGAGAAACGCGCCGCGTTCGGGCGCCATGCCATGCCAGCGGACGGCGAATTCATTTTGTCCCATTACCGTAAAGAGCACCCAGCCCGGTCCGATGATCAGGTTTCCGAATTTCACAAAGACCGCCGCTCGCAGACGCACATGCGCCCGCACGTAGCGGATCCCGGCGAGGATCGGCGAAAAATCCACCAATTCTCTCGCCCGGAACGGATGACCGCCTTCGGCATGGGGCTCGGCGAAGCGCATCCCCCAAATCAGCGCGGCTGAGACTAAGAACGACAACGCATTCAACAGGAAGACGGCGTTGCGGCCAAGCAGCGCCGCAACCACGCCTCCGAGCGTCGCGCCCAGCATGAGATTGACGCTCCACGTGGTCGACGAGAGCGTGTTCGCCACCACGATATCTTCCCGCTCCACGATGTTCGGGATCACCGCACTGCGCGCCGGTTCGAAAAAGGCAGCCAGCAATGTTTCCGCCATCAGCAGCGGATAGACCAGCCACACCATCTCTTTCGAGCGAATCAGCAGCATACAGAGGACAATCAACGTGCGTCCTATATCGGCCGCGATCATGACGCGCTTGCGGCGCAGCCGGTCATTGACTACGCCCGCAGTGGGCCCGATCAGAGTCTGCGGCAGAACTTGCAGTACCAAAGCCAACGCCACCGAGCCGGCGCGTCCCGTGAGTTGCAGCAGCAGGTTGTAGATCGCCAGCGTGTAGAACCAATCGCCGATTTCACTGACGACTTGCGCACTCCACAATCGGCGGAAATTCCGGTTCCCGCCCAGTAGGTGTGCATATGAGGAAAACGATATCGGGCTAACTTCCAGCTCAGGAGCGGGTTCCATGCAGGCGTGAGATCAGAATTTCACAGCATACCGGATCGGGCCAAACCCCGCACCGGGAGCCGAAGATGCCGCCCCTCGGCAAAACTGTGCAAAGCGTTGCACATGACGAAAAGCCAGCGTCTGGAAAAGTGCGGGGACCTTCGATGGTCAGGACTTAATTTGCCCCGGAGAAACGGTTCTGTGAATTAATTGTGAAAGCGGACTGGTTGGAGAACCGCTTGCCCCTATTCAAGACGAAAGGAGCATTCACCAGTGCGAACCTTCGTCCCTGTCACGCTGCTCGTCCTGATCTTGGCTACGAATTCTTTCGCCGCACCCGCCGTCGTACAATCCTCTGTCATTCCGGAACCTGGTCTTCTCGCTTTACTCGGAGGCGGCCTGGTTGGCTTGGCCACCTTGATTCGGCGTCACCTGAGCGACTAGTCCCCCTTTTTGCCGAGAGCCCCCTCGGCAACTCTCCCATCCTTCAAGCTCCTGCTGCCGGTCGCGGACGCCGTCAATCTGGGCGACCAAATTCATTCCGCATGGCGAGCCAAGACACTCGTGTTTCATTTCCTGTGCAAGATAGTGCGGTCGGAACACGCCCGTTTACCAGAGTATTTAAGTGCTGCCTACAACATCATGAAAATAAGACATTTATTTGTAAAAACCGAAAGCTATCTTTGGCGACTCGCTTGCACATAGGTCTATGATCGACTCACCTCCGGGGGATAGAGACTCTGACTATGACTCACATGCGCCTTTCGTTTCTTCTGCTTCTTCTGCTGGCCTTCGCGGTTCCCTTTGCAACGGCCGACATAATCCAACTGACCAACAACAACCTCGGCATCGCCGGCAGCATCGGCACCGTGAACCTGATTCAGGGGGCCGGTGGGGTGAATGTCACGCTCAGCGCCAATTCCGGCTTCAGCTTTAAAACCCAGGGTGGCGACATCCTGTTCAACACGAACGTCAATCTCACTGCCAGCAACATCTCGCAAATAAAGATCAACGGCGTCGCCTACACGGGGAAGTTCAGTTTCACCAAGATCGCGACCCGTGCGGGATTTACTTTCGTTTACGACCTCGCTGGCCTGAACCCCCATGGGTTACAGAGCGCGACCACAATCTCGTTCGTTATTTCTGGCGTCACCGTCAAGCAGTTGGAGCATGGCTATAAGAACAACCCATACAGTTGGGGTGCTCACTTCTGCGTTGGTGGTGGAACCAAGTGTGGTCCGAATACCGGATTTGCCAACGGCGGTGCGTCGGTGCCGGAACCGGGAACGCTGTCATTGCTCGGAACCGGGCTCGCAGGCCTCGCCGGTATTTTCCGCCGTCGCTTCCGTTCCTAAATTCGCCTCTAGCTGATTCCCATCTCCCATCTCCCCGGGCGTAAAACCCCGGGGATTTTCTTGCCCCGGAGATAAGAGATATGGCTGCGCGAACTGTTTCGTCGCTTAGTCCTAAGGCCGGTCATTTTCGATCACGTCCAGAAAATACTGGTGAATGCGAGGGTCGTCGCTCAATTCAGGATGGAACGTCGCCGCCAGCGTCTTGCCCTTGCGCACCAGCACCGGATCTTTACCTTCCGTCGCGATCACTTCCACGCCCTCGCCCACGCGTTCAATCTTCGGAGCGCGGATGAATACCATTTCGATGGGCTCGCTAAGAAATCGGCCTTCGCGAATGGAGCTGTCGATCTGGCGGCCGTAAGCATTCCGGCGCACGGTGATGTCGAGCGCGCCCAGGCCGGCCTGCTTCGGATTCTCAACGTCTGTCGCCAGCAGGATGCATCCGGCGCACGTGCCGAAGGTTGGCTTCACGTGCACGAAATCCTTCAGCTTCGCGAATCCGTCCTCGCCGAGAAGTTTGAGAAATGTCCCTGACTCGCCGCCGGGGATTACCAGACCGTCGATCTCGTCGAGTTGCTCGGGCTTCTTGATGAGCACAACTTCGGCTCCCAGCTCTTCGAGCCGCTTTCGGTGGGCGTCGAAATCGCCCTGAAGGGCTAGTACACCGATTTTCATCGAAGCGACAGCTGACAAACTTACGGAAAACGCTCAGTTCCTTGGTGTTGCAAGTACCCCCCTCCCCTATTTTGCTAAAGTCTTGATAATACGTGACTTGGTGGAGGGGTAGTCCTGCAAAGTATTCATTTCAAGTACTTTACGGGCAAAGTCTTGAATGTATGAGACTTAGGCTTACATCCGGACTTCCCACTGTTTTTGGTTCTGCGTTAATTCAAGCATCGATCACGTGAGTCCTTATGTCAATCGAAATGCAGCGGAGTGTCGATGGGAGGACTTATAATGAGTGGTGTGAAAGGTAGCGTACCGACTGGCATTTTGCCGAGCCCCGCCTGACTAGCGGGGCTTTTGCTTTTCTAGGAAGCATCGCAGAACATTCCAGTATGCGCGAGCGTTTTAATTCCAAGGAGGAATCAATGAACCAAAAGATCGTCAAAATGATCGCATTGGGAGCTTTTGCGCTGGTGATCGTGTTCGGCGAGTGCTGGCAAGCGCAAGCACAGGACCCAAAAACACCGTATGCGAGCATGGCTCCGCTTGATCAATATCTAATGGCGGATCGAAACGCTGAGATTGCTCTGGCGCGAAGCGCGGCCCCGGAGGCCATCTCACGCGATGCCGACGTCCTCGTCCTTGGAAGGCATGGCTATGAAACCGCAGTCAAAGGCAAGAATGGTTTCGTATGCGCCGTGGAGCGAGGATGGATGGGCCCATTCAATGGCGAGGATGCCGCTAATTTTTGGAACCCTAAAATTCGAGGTCCGATCTGCTTCAATCCGCCGGGCTGCCCGCTCCATCCTGCCGCTGACGTATAAAAGAACGGAGATGATATTGGCCGGTCAATCCAAAGCTCAGATCATCGAGGGCATCAAGACATTCATGAAGCAAGGGCTGCCGCCCCTGGAACCTGGAGCCATGTCCTACATGATGTCCAAGGACCAGTACCTTACCCATAATGGCGACCACCACTGGATGGCTCACCTGATGTTTTATACGCCACTCATGGACGGTGCCGTTTGGGGTGCCGATCTGCTCCACTCTCCCGTCATGCTGAATCCCCAGTTCGGAGGCGCTCCGGAACCAATCGACGTATTCATGGTTCCCACGGGCAGATGGTCGGATGGAACAGCGGCCCCAGTCAGGTAGGGACACCACAATGCGAGAGAATGCATTGCCTCATGTTCGACCAGCCTAAACAGTTTCAAATCGTGCTCGATTCATTTCTCGGCGAGTGAAAAGGGCACGGAGGAACAAAGGTTTTTAGGTCACTGCCGCAAATGCCTTTTCCGACAGAGAAAGTGCGCTCGACGCAGAAAAGCCCCGCCCAAGCGGAGTTTGGACGGGCCACCCGCCGGTGGACATTTACTTAGGTGATGCGCGACGGGAAGCGAGGCGCTTGCGGCCTTCGCGTTTCATTTCCGCCACGCTCCAAGGACGAGCTGGACCGCTGTTCAAGCCGTCACGGATATCGCGGCGCAACTGTTCCAGTGTGAGCGAGTCAGCGCGCTCGCGGAGAGCGGGAATCAAGCCCTTGCGGCGGACTTCAGCTACCGGAAGTTCGATTTTCGGCCCCTTGGCGGCAGCGACGAGTTCCTGTTCGAGATTGCTTAGGCGTCGCTCCTTGTCTTGCCGAATCAGTTCGCGGACATACTCGCTCGGCGTTCCCCAATCGCCCGAAGCGACCTGCCTTTCGACGCATTGTTTGAGTGGTTCGGGGAGAGAGATGTTCAGTGAGGTCATGGACATGGCTTCATAATATGACAGTTTATGACGGGATTTCAACACCCGCACGGTATAGATTGCCCGCCCAAGCGAAGCTTGGACGGGGCACCCTCGGGAGTAAGGATTGAATTTAGGCCGGGTCGCCCGCCCACCCTCGAGATTAAGGATGGATTAGGCCGGGCCACCCGCCAACGACCGACGAGTTTCTTAGCGCTCGTGGTTTCGTGGACTCAGATGGGAGTCGTGGTGGGGATAGGAAGTCACCCCCCCGCCCTGTGTCTGCAAAGAACGCGGACACAAGGACGGGGCACCACCTTTCCTTATCTCAACTCCCGAGGGGTGGGCCAGCCCCCCATAAACCCGCCCTTGGGTTTCAGAACTTCTTCGAAACATAGCCCTGGTAATCTGCATATTGTTGGCGCGTGTTATCAGGCAAATCTTTGCGGGCATCTCGGAACTTATCGCTAGCGATTGAACAAAGGACCCGAACAATTCCAACGTCAATGAATTCTCCTGGCTTCTCGTTCACCGTCGGCGGATGGTCTTTCTCGTAGCGCAAAAAGGCGTCCCATCCGGCATCGATGATCTCATCCAGTTGTTTGATCGTTAAGATGCCGCCGTCTCGCAATTGTTGAACCACCTGGGACATAGTCTTTTCGTCTGCGGAGGGTTCGCGGTCCTTGAATTTGGACCTGAGATATGTCGTCAAGCTGTCGAGATTCACTTCCACATCTAACTCAGGATGGGGTGCCGTAAGTTTCTTTTCGACGATGGTCAGAGCCTTTTCCCTCTCCTTGGCAAATGTTTCGAAATGACGATCTGCCACATAAAAAAGCCCGCTGAGGGCATAGAAATCCCTTCTAAGCTCTTTTGGTATATCAACGTCCGTCTTATAGTCGAGGTAATGTGATGCAGCAGCCCACGCGTCCATGGCAATAGTACGCACCTGTATTTCGAAGGGAATGTCTGAAATCAGGTCGTACCGAGGTCCCTTATACTCCTCCTTCATTCGAGCCACAAAATGAACAGACATGTATCCAAATGAGGATGCCGGCTGCCCTTCGATCTTATTGTCTTCCTCTACGACATCGACACAGTCCCGAATTGCCTGCCCAACCCGTTCGATATCGCTTAGAAAGAGGCAAACGACGCGAACTCCAACGATGTCGTTCATTTTCGACAAGGGATCGCTCAATTGTTGTCGTTCTGCCTTGTCGAGGAGCGATGAAAGCGTTTTGATGCGGGAGGTAATTGAGTGGCGTTTTATGCTGGCCTGATCGAGTTTGGCAGCGAGGACAAATGTAGCTTCATCTTCAAGCCGCTTGTATGTGGGCTGCCTTTCCCGAAAACGGCGCTCTATGTCCTGTTTGTCGAAGAGGGGCGAGTTTTGGTCGGCCATAACTGGCGGGAATATTGATACATCCCGTCTTGATAGTCAATAGACGACGAACTCCGGCACCGACGCTACCACCCTCTGGTCTGCAGCAGGTGGGCCTCATCGAGCGTAGACACGGCCAGCCCCTTCATGGCTCCGGCCAGATTCTCGCTGACTTCAAGTAACACTTTAGGATCCTTGAAGTGCGTTGCTGCCTGCACAATCGCTTTCGCGCGCTTCTCGGCTTCGGCTGGGTCGGCGAATTCGGTCGAGTTCTTCATGAAGATGCCTGAGCCGACGAATACCGCCTCCGCTCCCAACTGCATCACGAGCGATGCATCCGCCGGGGTCGCGATTCCTCCAGCGGAGAAATTGGGCACCGGCAGCTTGCCATCACGCGCCACCATCTTCACCAGTTCGTAGGGCGCCCCGTGCTCCTTGGCTTTGGCGTAGAGTTCTTCTTCGCCGAGGACAGTGAGAATTTTCATCTCCAGCACAATCTGGCGAATGTGCCGGACCGCGTGCACCACGTCTCCGGTGCCGGCCTCGCCCTTGGTGCGAATCATGGCTGCACCTTCGGCGATGCGCCGCAAAGCTTCGCCCAGGTTGCGCGCGCCGCACACGAATGAAACCGTGAACGCCTGCTTATCCACGTGATGCACTTCGTCGGCCGGCGTGAGCACTTCGGACTCGTCGATGTAATCGACGCCCAGCTCCTGCAGGATCTGCGCCTCCGCGAAATGACCGATGCGGCACTTCGCCATGACGGGAATATCGACCACCGCCATGATTTCGCGAATCTTTTTTGGCGAGGCCATGCGAGCCACTCCGCCCTCGGCGCGGATCTGCGCCGGGACGCGCTCCAGAGCCATGACCGCCACTGCGCCGGCTCGCTGCGCAATCTCTGCTTGTTTCGCGTCGGTTACGTCCATGATCACGCCGCCCTTGAGCATTTCGGCGAGGCCGGTCTTCAGGCGAAGGTTGGTGTTGTGTCCGTTGTTTTGCGACATGGGTTTACTCTTTTCTGGGAACAGACTTCAGCTGTCAGCCATCAGCACAACCCTTTATGGGTGCTGGGAGTTGCGTTGCCCTGACATCATTTTACAGCCCGTTTTCGATTCACGGTACCCCCAATGATTGCGGAGCCATGGGTGGACGGGCGAGGACGCCCGTCGCTCCATCGTTCCGGCTCTTACCGTTCCACAAATCGCGCGAACATGCGCTTTGGATCGATCGCTATGAACAGGCCTTGACTGCGGGCCAGCACTTCCCCTTTTTCGTTCAGGATCTCGGCCATATTGATGTGCTTCCGGCCCTTCACCTTAACTTCGCGAGATTCCACGCGCAGCGGCTGTTTCAGCGGCACCGGCTTCAGATAGCTCACGGTAATCTCGGAAGTCAGCGCCACTACCTGACGCAGTTTGTTCACCTTGCCCATCGCTTCATCGAGGATGGTCGCGATGATGCCGCCGTGGCAATGGCCGGGCGGCCCGGTGTAGCGCTTGCCCAGGCGAAATCGGCACACGAAACAGGCGCGTTCCTCGTCGTAGGTAAAACGCAGCCGCATGCCGTCGGGGTTATTCTTGCCGCAGGCGAAGCAGTAGTTCTTCTGGAGTTTTATGTAGCGTGTGTCGTGTCCTGCTTCGGAGCGTCGAGCTTCGGACTTCTTACCAGCCATCGGAAGATTCTATCGCGGGTGCTCATCTGGATGAGCCATGTCATCCGATCGGCGTAGCTGTCGAGCGACAGGCGTCCCGTGCGCCTGCCGACGATACTGGGTGGTCATCGGCAGATGACCATGTATGTTATAATCTGTCCATGAAGAAAATCGCCGCCGCAGAATTCAAAGCTCGCTGTCTCACGCTCATGGACGACGTGCGCTCCACGCGTGAGCCGCTCATCATCACCAAGCGGGGTAAGCCCGTGGCGAAACTCGTTCCCGCCGACGATGACAAGGACGATTTTATTGGTAGGCTGGAAGGAGTGTTCCGCGTCGTAGGCGATATCGAGTCGCCCATCGATGGGTGGGAATCCTCGTGATCTTGCTCGACTCCCACGTGCTGATATGGGCGGTTGCCGACTCGAAGCGGCTTTCGAAGGCCGCAGCCTCGGCGATTCGTCGCGCACGCCGCGGCGATGGCTTGGCAGTGTCGGCGATAACTGCTTACGAGGTGGCTTGGCAGATTACAGCTGGAAGGATTCAAGGATACGGTACCGTCGAAACGTCGGTACTTCGATTTCTTGAGGGAGTGACGATGCGGCCGATTACTCTAGAGATTGCTTCCCTGGCGGCGCAGTTCCCCGAGGACTATCCGCGCGACCCCGCTGACCGGATTATCGGTGCCACAGCACGCGCCGAGGGTCTGACCTTGGTCACTCGGGATGAGAAGATTCGACGCAGTCCGCTGCTCAAGACCGTCTGGTAAAGAACCTCATCTCTATCACCCGGAGGATCGAGGTTAAATCGAAAGTTGACATCGACGACGAGGTGAGGCGGTGGTTGAAGAAGGCGGATGAAATACACTATAGGCGCGACAACGACCTCACACGGTACATGTTTTCACTTGGCAGAGCGAAGATTGGGGAACTGAAGATGGCCCTGGACTTGGTCTAGATAGATACTTATTCTGAGCGGTGATTTCGCGTGGCAGCGTTTATCCTCGTCATCTTCGTTTTCTGCTCTCTTGTGCTCAGCGTGTGGGCCTGGAGAAGTTACGGCTCCCTGTCTCAGCGAGAGTCGGACAGCCCAACTGACGGGCCGGTAGTCCTAATCATGATCGCGACTTTTGTCCTTAATCCGTTGCTGTTAGAAGTGCTTGCGCACTACACGAAAGTCTCGCCGATCGAACGCATCGGAGCTGCAGCTGGGGCAAGCGTGCTATTTCAAAATGTCGGGTTTCTAGTCCTCAACGGAGTCCGGAAGAAAGCGTAGGACGGGCCAGAGGCCCGTCCCCACACAACCTGGCTCAGTCGTAGTATTCCAGCCCCAAATGTGTAATCAGCTCTTCGCCCTTCAGGTACCGCAGCGTGTTCTTCAGCTTGATGAGTTGGATGAACAGATCATGCTCCGGATACAAGCCCGGCGGCGTCATCGGTGACTTGAAATAGAAGCTCAGCCATTCCTGAATCCCGAGGCGGCGCAGTTCCGGCGTGCGTTGCGCGAGGTCGAGGAAGAGCACGAGATCGAGCACAATCGGGGCCGCAAGAATCGAGTCGCGACACAGGAAGTCCACTTTGATCTGCATCGGATAGCCAAGCCATCCGAAGATATCGATGTTGTCCCAACCTTCCTTGTTGTCACCACGGGGCGGGTAATAGTTGATGCGAACTTTATGGAAAATATTGCCGTAGAGTTCCGGATACAACGCCGGCTGCAGAATGTGCTCCAGCGCTCCGAGCTTCGATTCTTCCTTGGTCTTGAAAGATCCGGGATCGTCCAGCACCTCGCCGTCGCGGTTGCCGAGGATGTTGGTCGAATACCATCCGCTTACGCCCAGCAGCCGCGCCTTGAAGGCCGGAGCGAGCACGGTCTTTATCAAAGTCTGGCCGGTCTTGAAATCCTTGCCGCAAATTGGAACTTCGCGCTCACGCGAGAGTTCGAGCATCGCCGGGACGTCCACTGTAAGATTCGGCGCGCCGTTGGCGAAGGGCACGCCCTCCATCAGCGAGGCGTAGGCATACACCATCGAGGGCGCGATGTTTTCGTCGTTCTCTTTCATCCCTTTTTCGAGGGCCTTCACGCTCTGGTGAGCGGCGCTCGGTTCGATGAAGGTCTCGGTCGAAGCGCACCAGATGGTGACCAGCCGGCTCGCGCCACTCGACTTCTTGAAATCGCGGATGTCCTGCCGTAGCTGCTCGGCCAGTTCCAGCTTGTTCTTCCCTTTCTTCACGTTCGGTCCGTCGATCTTCTTAACGTAGTTGTGATCGAACACAGCCTTCATCGGCTTGATGGCGCTGAGCCGCCCCTTTACTTTGTCGAGCAGGTCGCGCTCCAGCACTCCGGCGTTGCGGGCGGCCGCGTACATGTTGTCTTCGAAAATGTCCCAGCCGGTGAAGACCAGATCATTGAGCCCGGCGAGCGGAACGAACTCCTTGATTTTTGGAGACCGGCCATCGGTGCGCTTCCCCAATCGGATCGTTCCCATCTGCGTGAGCGAGCCGATGGGGTGCGCGATGCCCTTGCGTACCGCTTCGACGCCCGCTACAAACGTCGTGGCGACCGCGCCCATGCCCGGGATCATCACGCCAAGCTTGCCCGCGGCAGGCTCGATCGCGCGCTCTTCTCGGGCGCCGCCGTGTGCTTTGCTTGAGGACTTCACCTCGGTCGCTGCCTTCATTGCTTCTTTCAGGGGGGACTTCTTCAGCTTAGCCATATTTTTGGCTGCTTCCTTATAGGAACTGTGGGATGTATGCAAACGAACTATGTTCTCGTATCGGGTGAACTTTTTGCAAACGTGCGCGCCTGAATCCACTGGAAAACTACTTTAATGGCGTCTAGGACGCATTGGGTGGTGTCCGCGCTCTAGTGTAGAGACGCGGCTTGCCGCGTCTATTCGCAAATTCACCGGATCGATTTTTTTCGTTGGACACCGCAGCTCAATTCCTCCATAGTCTCACTAGTTCGAGCCCCGCTCAGCGGCGGATCCGTCGAACTAATATTTGTGTCCAGCCGTGTTCGCTGCGTTGCAAATCTGCTGACCTCGTTGTTCTCCACTTAATTTAAGCCCACGCCGTTTGGCTTTCACGTTGGCCGTGTGCTTTTAGACCAGAAAAGGAGATTTCATGAGATCGATCTGCAAATTCGCATATGCCGCCGTTCTGGGCTTGAGTATGTTCACCCTTCACCCGACTCTGGCTGCCGCCGAGGATGCACACGGTAGCTTCACCCTGACTCACGAAGTGCATTGGCAAAAGTGCGTCCTGAGCCCGGGAGACTACACCTTCTCCCTCACAACCGCGGGTCCGTCCGAGTTTCTAATGTTACGTGGGGTCAACGGAACTGGCACGAACGCGATGATGCTGGTCAACGACGTTGAATCGCCTAAGCCGGATGAAGTCAGCTCCATGCTAACTCTGGTGTCGAGAAACGGACAGAGTTTCGTCAGCACCATGGCGCTGCCGGAGTATGACATGACCCTGCACTTTACCGTCCCGCGCGAGCGCGAATCGCACGAGATTGCATCGAAATAAATCGCCCAGCTCCGTTCGGGCCACATCCCGATCGCAGCTGTCCCTCCCCGGGAGCAGACGCCATCTGCTCCCGGTTTTTTGTTGGGAACAATTCAGTGGGAACGATTCGTGATGACCTTTTCCGCAGCCCGTCAGGACACTTCCCGCCCGCGCGTGTTCTCTCTCACTTCTTCGCTCAGAATGATCGCTTCGGCAATTTCCCGCATCGCCTTGCGCTTCTGCCGGCTCTGCTTCTGCAGAGCGAGGTAGGCTTGTTCTTCGCTCAATCCCAGCTCGCGTTGCAAAATTCCTTTGGCGCGTTCCACAACTTTTCGCGTCTGTAGCTGGTCCGTAAGGTTGGAGTTGACTTCCTCCATGCGCGCCAACTCAATTTCCGCGCCCACCAGAAACCCAATCGCCGAAATCAGCCGGATCTCTCTCTGCTTGTAGATGTGAGGCCGACGATGCTGCAGATTGATCGCTCCCACCACCCGTCCGCGGCACATCAGCGGCACGGAGAGAAACGCTTCGTAACTATCCTCCGGCAATTCGTGGAAGAACTGGAATCGCGGATCCTGCGCCGCCTTTTCCGAAATCGCCACCGGTTCGTGATGTTCCGCCACCCAGCCCGTAATGCCCTGCCCCACGCGCAGTTTGAGCCGGTCCACAACCTCGGGATGAGCGTTCTTCGAAGCCCGCAGGACCAGGTATTCGCCCTCGAGCACATAGACCAGGCAGGAATCGCATTTCACCAGCGCCGAGGCGAACTCCACCACCCGGTCCAGTACTTCGTGAAATCCGCCCGCTGTCGCCAGCCGGTCACCAATCTCGTGCAGCAATTCAACAGGTGAGTCTTCAACGCCGATCAAGTTATCCATGATCTAACTTATCGGCATACCTGCGACGTGTCTAACTCCAAATTCTGATGACAGCGATAAAGGATTTCGTCGGGAAGGTTAACCAACCTTTTACATCTTTTTGGAACCTCACGCATCGCTGGACGCCGCGGGATCTATTTTCCGTCCAGCTCGACGCTCTTGATGGGCAGGTCCCAATGCCCGTCGAGGATTTCAAAGCGCCGCTGCTCTTCCTTCGCATAGGTGGCCTGGTCGGGCCACAGCTGTTTCTTCAGCGCGTCCTCGTCGAAGGGCTCATTCGCGACCGTCGAGTTCTTGAACACGATGGTGACGCGATAATCCCAGCGCCCGTCTTCGGTCGTATGGTAGCGCGGCTGGTCCATCCAGACCTTGAGCATGCGGCCCATTTCCACCTGCTTCTTCAGCAGCGGGTAGTGGTTCTTCTTGAACAGTTGGAGGAATTCGTCGGCATGTCCCCACTTGGCCTTGTAATAGTATTCGACGACGAAGGGCTTGCCGGTTTCGGGCGCGGACTGGGCCGGCAACGAGATTGGCAACAAAATTAGGCAAAGAAGAAGGAGTCGTAGTTTCATAGGTACAAGTTATCTCATAAATCGCCCGTTGGCGCGGTCGGGTCGGCATTCGGAGGGCGCGACTGCATCAAATGTTAAGATTACTTGTGCCTGTCAATTCCCTTGGACTCATTGCCATCGATATTGACGGCACCCTGCTGAACCCGGAATTCCAGATTTCCGAAACCGATCTCGCAACCCTCAGAAGCGCCCACGCCCAAGGCATCGAGGTCATCCTTGTTACCGGACGCCGCCACACCTTTGCCATGCCCATCGCTCAACAACTGGGATTTGATCTCTGGTTGATCAGTTCTAATGGCGCTGTCACCCGTTCCCTTGCTGGAGAAACTTTCCACCGCGACCTGCTCCCCGCGCCAACTTGCCGCGAACTCGTTCACGCGATGCAAGAGTTTCGCGGCCAGACCGTTCTCACTTTTGACAGCAACGATCTTCACGGCGATACTGCGGGCACCATTGTGATCGAACGTCTGGACGAACTGGAAGGCAGCATCCAGCGCTGGCTGGAAAAAAATATGCAGTACATTAAGTTCGTGGTTCCGATCGAGAATGCGCTCACCAGCGATCCCGTGCAGGCCATGTTCTGCGGCCCGATCGCGCTCATGCAGCGGGTATTGCAGGTCCTCGAAACCTGCGGCCTGCCCATCACAGTTGTGCGCACCGAGTACCCGGGCCGCGATCTTTCCATTGTCGATGTGCTCAACGCGGGCTGTTCCAAGGGACACGCGCTCGAGCGCTGGGCCAACTACCGCCGCATTACCCGCCAGCAGGTCACGGCCATTGGCGATAACTATAATGATATTGAAATGCTTGCTTTCGCCGGCCACCCCTTTATCATGGGGAATGCGTCGGAGGAGTTGCGCTCCCGCGGCTGGACGCTTACCCGCTCGAACGCTGAAAGCGGTGTATCCGCCGCCATCGAGCACGTGCTGAATGGAAAAGAGATCGAACCAGCCGAAGTTAACCAGATTCGCGGATCAGCGATCGGTGTCAGCCTGTGATCAGTCGAACAAGATGAATCGAAGTGAACTATTAGCGACGAAGAGAGCTGCGAGAATTGCGGCGAAGGCCGCCGCGTTCTTGTGTGCCGTCGCCATAACTTTGCTCGCTCGTCCCATGGCTGCCTCTGAGTTGGCAATTCTCCGCAACGGCTTCAGTATCCGCCACGAGCACCGCCTGGTGATGGGAACAAACACCCGCCTCTTTCTCGCCGCCGACGATTCGAGCTTCACCGACGTGCCCACCGAAGAGATCACCGGCTACGAAAAGGATCTCACCTTGCCTGTGCCATTGCCGGTGCCTGCGGATGCGTACGCCTCTATCTCCGTCCCGTTTGGGTCTGCGAAGGCTGCGTCCGCGAATTCCTGGCCTGCTAAATCTGGGTCTGCAAAATCTGGATCTGCGAAATTTGTCCCCGCGCCTGGTCTGAATCAAGTCGTGAACTCCGCCAGCGCCGCCTATCATCTCGACCCCGACCTCGTGAACAGCGTCATCCACGCCGAAAGCGGATTCAACTCGCGTGCCGTTTCCCCCAAAGGCGCTCGTGGACTCATGCAACTAATGCCCGGCACCGCCAACCAGCTGGGCGTGAACGACGCCTTCGATCCGCAAGCCAATGTCACGGGTGGAAGCCGTTATCTGCGCGAACTTCTGGAGCGCTACAACTTCGACCTCGTCAAGGCGCTGGCCGCTTACAACGCCGGTCCGCAACGCGTCGAACAGTATCGGGGAGTGCCGCCATTCCGCGAAACCCGCGCTTACGTGGCCCGCATTGTTCACGAATACAACACTAAGAAGATCGCTCAGGAAAAGATCGCGCGGAGGGAAGAAGCGAAACAAAAACAGGTCTCCACCAAACCCCCAGCCCACGCCAGCGCTTCGAAACCCGCGGCCAACGCTGTCAGCGCCGAATCTCCGCGTTGATGGTTTCCGCCTTGATCGTTCCTGCATTGATCGTTCCTAAGTTGACCGCCCCCAGATTGACCATGCGTGCTCTCTCATTTACCTTCATTCGGGGGCTTGCTCATCGCAACTGCGCACTCCTCCGCCTTTAGCACCACATGAACAACAAGAAATACGTAGCGTTCGCGGTTGTTTTCGTGGTGCTGGCGGTGTTGGTCTACCTCCAATTCCGGACTTGGCAGAACTTCGACTGGGCCCGACTCCTTCAGTACCGGCTGAATTGGCATCACATTCTCCATGGGGTGGGGTACATTTACCTCGCCTATTTCTTGCGCGCGTTTCGATGGAAGATCTTTCTTCGACCCGTGCGAAAGCAAGTGTCCATCCTTGGATTAGTCCCACCCACCTTGATCGGATTCACGGGACTTGCCTTGCTCGGTCGCCCTGGCGAATTGATTCGTCCATATCTGATTGCGCGCCGTGAGAACCTGCCTTTCGCGTCACAAGTGGCGGTCTGGGCCGTGGAGCGCATTTTTGACGTCGGCGGTTTCACTGTCCTGATGGTGGCAGCGATTTTTCTGCCCTCTAAGCTGCGTGCGTTCACACGCGGCGCCCCGCCCGATGTCAGGCACTGGATTCATTTCACGGGGTACGCTCTGATCGCGCTCGTGCTCGGACTTCTAACTGCAGCTGTACTGACTTCTTACCGGGGAAACCGGATCGCCGAGTGGGTCGAGCACCGTTTTTCTCATCTCGCCGGGAACCTGGGCCATCGCATCGCCCTAAGAATTCGAGAGTTTACTATCGGACTCACCACCGTTCACGGCCCGTTCGCATTCCTCCAACTGTCGGCCGTTTCGGTATTGATGTGGTGGGTTATCGCTTTGGCTTACAAGGAAGTGACGCACGCATACGGCGCGCCCATGGATGGCATGAGTGCCACCAAGGTTCTTCTTCTTATGGGAGCGAGCATGATTGGCTCGATGGTCCAATTGCCCGGGGTCGGCGGCGGGTCCCAATTGGCAACTATCAGCGCACTCGACCACGTCTTTGACATTGTTCCCAAAGAACTGGCAGTCAGTTGCGGCATCATGCTGTGGCTGGTTACGTTTGTCGCGGTCGTTCCCGTCGGACTGTTGCTTTCCCATCACGAACGTCTATCTCTGCGCAAGCTTTCCGCCGAGACGGCGCAGGCGGAAGAAATCGCAGTGGTGGAGGAAGCAACCTGAGTTGTGGTGTTAGGTCAGTTTCTGTCGTGGAGCAGCAAGCGATCCCACGTGCCGCCATACCTAATTGCACGAACCATCTCTCTGTCGTAAATGCTCTGAGGGAATCCGGGTTCGATTCGGCTTGCTCCGTCGAGGGATTTCAATTGTTCGGAGGAGAGCTCGAGATCCAAACTGGCGAGATTATCCTGGAGTTGAGATACCTTCCGCGCTCCTATGATCGGGATTACTGGCACCGGTTGATGGCGCAACCAGGCGAGAGCGACTTGCGCCATGCTGCGACCGGTTTGTTCGGAAACCGACTTTACAGCCGATATCATCGGCGCCGCACGTTGTTCCCTCTCAGGAAAGAAGGCTTTCACTCCCTCATTGGTCATCCGCCCGCCGTCGGGCCTGCCTTCGCCGTGATATTTCCCGGTTAGAAATCCACCCGCCAGGGGAGAGAAAGCCAGAACCCCCAAGTTCAAAGCTTTGGCCATGGGAATCAGTTCCCGCTCGACCGTCCGCTCAATCAGGCTGTACTCGAGCTGCAGCCCGATAAACTGTGTCCAGCCTCGAAGCTCCGCCAGAGTATTTGCCTGGGCGACCCACCAGGCGGGAGCGTCCGAGATGCCGACGTAAAGAACCTTGCCCTGGCGAACCAAGTCGTCCAGACCGCGCATGACTTCTTCCACAGGTGTGATTCCATCCCAGATGTGCACCCAGTACAGGTCGATGTAGTCGGTTTGCAGTCGTTTCAGACTGGCTTCCAGTGCCTGCATCATGCTCTTGCGGTGATTCCCCGCCGCATTGGGGTCGTTGCCTGGCGCTGCATTGGAGTATTTCGTCGCTAAAACGACACTCTCGCGATGGCCCTTGATGAACTCACCCACGAATTTTTCGCTCGTGCCGTTGGTGTAGAAATTCGCCGTGTCAATGAAGTTTCCGCCTGCCTCGCGGTACGTTTCATAGACTTTTTGCGCTTCGTCCTTCGGTGATCCCCACCCCCACTCTTCGCCGAAGGTCATGGTGCCTAGGGCCGCTTCGGAGACCCGAAGTCCACTCTTGCCGAGCAATCTGTATTTCATGATCGCTCTCCTTTAACACTCTGATTGCTCACTCATCTATTACGATGCAAAGAATTACTTCCGGGAGATCCCCGCCCAATAGATCTCAAATCCACCGTTGCGATATTTGTTTGCCATGGCTGGTTTCAAGACGATCAGATCCATGGTCGCTTCCGCCAAAGCCGCCAGCATCTTTGAAATCAACTCAATCGGAAGGTCCATTCGGAGAATGTGCTGCTCAACCGCGTTGCGAATCATATTCTGCATTTCGACGAACGGGGCGCTTCCCGCCGCGATCGATTCCTTCGAAAGCATCCCCGAAACCTGCAATTGGGCGAGGACTTTTCGCTGCTCAGGATGCTTCACTCCCCAATTCACGTAGCCGTCCCACACGTGCCGCAACCTGATGCGAACACTCTTCTTACGCGGGAAACCTGACATCATCGCGTCTGCGACTTCCAGCTTGATCTCGCGGTAAAGGGCATTGATCAATTCATCCTTAGTCTTGAAGTACGTAAACAGAGTTCCCTCGGCCACGCCGGCCTGTTTTGAGATCTCAGACGTTGGCGCAGCGGTAAGACCGCGCTCCGCAAATACGCGGGTCGCGGCGTCGAGGATCGCATTGCGCTTGTCTTCGCTCTTAGGACGAGCCATTGGGCTCCTGTATAACCGAGTATCTAGTCAATCCTAAATAGGAGGCAGGCCGACGGCAAGCCGAGTCGGCGGGGCCCAAAACCAGAATTAAAGAGGGTTGCGATGAATCTCCGGCGAAACCACATAAATGAGCATCCAGTCAGTCATTGCATCATCCAATGTGAGAGGAGGATATTGCAATGGCCAAGGCTAAGGTTTGGTTGATTACGGGAAGCGGAAGCGGCTTGGGGCGGGAAATCGCCGAGGCGGCACTGGCCGCAGGCGATAGCGTCGTAGCTGGAGCGCGCCGGACGGAGGAACTGACACCTCTGGTGGCGCAATACGGCGGACGGGTGAAGCCTGTTAGGCTGGAAGTACGTGATGAGGCCGCAGCAAAGGCGGCCGTGCAATTGGCGGTGGACACCTTCGGGCGGCTCGACGTGCTGGTCAACAATGCCGGCTATGGTCAGTTTGCGCCCTTCGAGCAAATGAGTGCGCAAGATTTCCAGGCTGTCGTGGACACGTGCTTCTACGGCGTGGTGTACACGACGCGTGCCGCTATTCCGGTGATGCGCAAGCAAAAGAGCGGTCACATCTTTCAGGTGTCATCGGTCGGTGGCCGCCTCGCGGTCCCCGGCAATACGCCGTATCACGCGGCCAAGTGGGCCGTGGGTGGTTTTAGCGACGCTCTGGCGATGGAAGTCGCGCCGTTCGGAGTGAGGGTCTGCACCTTGGAACCGGGCGGCATCCGAACCAACTGGGCGCGGCGCGCCGGTCAGAATGCGCCGGACCTGCTGCCGGACTACGAGGCCTCGGTCGGTTTGATGCTCAAGATGCTGCGAAGCCTCGAAGGGCGTGCGGAAGGCGATCCGCGGAAGATCGCGGATGTAATTGTGCAACTGGCAAATAGCGACGAGGTGCCGGTGCGGCTGATCCTCGGTGTAGATGCGGAAAAGCGGGTGCAACGAGCAGAAGCTGTGCGCGCGAGCGAGGCCGAGAAATGGCGACATCTCACTGTTTCAACAGTGTTTGAAGATGCGGAATCGATTCCTGAGCTGCTGAATCATTAGCTCACGATGGAATCGCGCCGATCCGGTGGATGTGTGTTCTTCAAAGTTTGCCCTGCTGAATGAGGCGCGTCTCGATCCCCGAGATCCGTGCCTCGGCCTCACGCAGCGCCTCGGCGCTTGTATGCACGGAATGTGAGCCCAAGACCAGGTCGTAATTATGCGGCACAGCTGATCCAACGACGAACTCTGCGTCGGATTCGGCCTCGAATTCCATCGCGGTGTTCGACGGCTTGAAGGCTACCAGTTCGCCCTGCCGCAGCTCGTCCGGGATCAGCACGGAACCCTTCCCCAAGGCAGTCCAGAGGACAGTGTGCCCGGTAGGCGGCTGGTAGCTCCAGCGTTCTCCAGCTTTCAAACGCACGGCGAGATAGTTCATCGGCGACGGGGCTTTGATTGAACTTGTCGCGGTTCCGTAGCTGCCGAGGAGAACATGCGCCGGCCCATCGTGGGGAATGACTTCCGGTGACAGGTAGACGCTCTCCGATGGTCCCAGCTCGAGTTCGGGCGGCAAGGCAATCCACAGCTGGAAGCCACGCGTCCGTCCCGGTTCGCCGGAGCCGCCACCATGCCAGACGCCGCCACCGGCCCGCATCCATTCGACGCCGCCGGCGGGCAACAAGCCCGTCGCTCCGTTCGTGTCTTCATAGCGGACGCTGCCCTCCGCAACGTAGGTAAGGGTGGCGATGCCGGAATGTGGATGGAGCCCGAAACCGGCAAAGGGATTTGGTTTTCCCTGAGTGTCGAAGAGGTCAAGGAATACGAAGGGTTTCAAAAGGTGGCCAAAGTCGGATGGAGACATCAATCGCGTGATCGGCCCGTGACTCTGTCCACGCGTGCGTCTGGCGATGCGGGAAACAGGATTTTGCTTCATCACGGTTTCGGTCAGAGGACGAGTAGCGGTTATGTCGCGGGATTCTTTGTTGTGGGATTCCAGGTTAGACATGGGTTGTCCTTTCTCCGTTCAGTTGTCTCAGGTCGGTTGTTAAGCTTTGCGTCCTGCCTTCAGTGCCGTTGTCCACCACAGCAGGTCCTCGATCATGGTCTGGGCTTGCGTCCCAAGCTCGGCGAGTCCTTTGTTCACGTCGCCGCCCTGGAAATGCGCCCAAAGGGTCGCAACGGGAATGTGGACGGACGAGCGAACCGGGGCGACCTGAACCTCTACCATGGTTTCCCGGAGCTGCTGGACGCCGCGCGCACCCACGGCGCTGCCCCAGCTCACGAAGGCAGCCGCCTTGCGGTTCCACTCCGGATAAATCCAGTCGATCGCATTTTTCAGCACTGCTGGCGGGCCGTAGTTATATTCCGGGGTGACGAAAATGAACCCGTCCGATGCGGCTATCGCCGCGGTCCAGCGTTTGACAACCTCATTCTCGTAAGGCGCGCGGCCGGGCATCGCAGGCGTCAGGGGCTGATCAAAGAAGGGCATCGGAAAATCGCGAAGGTCGAGCAACCGCGCTTCGATTCCGTCCCGCTTCTGGAGGTGCTGAAGAATCCACTGCGCCGGCTTTTCAGAAAACCGGCCCTGCCGCGTGCTGCCGACGATTACAGAGATAATGGTCATGTCCTGCTCCTTTGCTGGTTGATGTCTAGCTCGTTTCCAAGTCGTTTAAAGAGTTACATTGATATCGATATAATCTATATCAATGGATATGATGTAGCAGGATGCGGAAAGGACGCAGAGAAATGCAAGACACATCTGGGGTTCATGTTTGGTTGGTGCTCGCGAAGGCCTTTCGCGCCCTGAGGGCCCATTCGGCGGAGAGCTTGGACTTGAGCCGGACCGGCCTCGGCGACTCGGATTTTCGCGTCCTCGAAGTGCTGCTCCACAAGGGACCGTTGCCGGTCAATACGATTGGTCCCAAAGTATGGCTCACGCCGGGATCGATCAGTGTCGCGGTCGATCGGCTGGAGAAGAAAGCGCTTGTGAAACGCAAGAATACAGACGACCGGCGCGTGCGCCTGGTCGAGCTCACGCCAAAAGGACGCGCGCTCATCACCAGGATTTTCCGGAAGCACGTGGTCGCGATGGAAGAGGCCGCCGGCGTCCTCTCAAAAAAGGAGCGGCTGACCTTGCTGCGGCTCCTTAAGAAACTGGGAAAGGGCAGGAAGCACGAATCTTAACGGCCCCGGAACACGTGGTCTCGGCATCCAGTGGCTGATACAGTGCTCGAAGGTAGCATTCTGACTAGACGAGGCCATCATGGAGACTCCTGCTCAGGCTCAGGCCGCATCAGTCCGATATCTCCAAATCGCTAGCCCAATCCACACGATTTTGGTGCTCGCCGCGTTGGGTGGTTGGGCGATCTGGCATAAGAGTTTTGCAGACCAACTGAGCACGGCGGCGAATCCAAACCGCGTGCGCTTTTATATAGTCACTCTTTTCTACGAATGGCTTTTGTTCGTTCTAGTAGTGGCGGGCGTCCGGCGTCATGGCGCGTCTGTCTTGATCGTTCTTGGAGATCACTGGAATTCCGCCCGCCAGGTACTCCGGGACATTGGAATTGCCGCTGGCTTCTGGATCGTTGCGTGGGTGCTCCTTTGGATATTTGGATGGCTCCTGCGCATCGCCGCGCTGGGTCACAATACGCGGTTCATGCTCCCGCATCGAGGTATCGAACTGACATTTTGGATAGCGCTCTCAGTTACCGCCGGTATTTGCGAGGAGACGATCTTTCGAGGTTACCTGCAACGTCAGTTCATGGCCCTGACTAAGAACGCTCCCGCCGGCATTCTCCTTTCTGCGGCAACATTCGGCGCGGCTCACGCGTACCAGGGCTTCCGGATGGTGATTCTGATCGGCCTGTACGGGGCACTATTCGGGACTCTGGCCCATTGGCGCGGAAGCGTTCGCCCTGGAATGATCGCCCACGCGTGGCAGGATTCATTGAACGGAGTGCTTGCCAGTGCGATGAGGCAGTAGAATCTGCGTGGTGCCAGTGACGCGCAGGCAGTTGGCTGCGGAGTGTGGTGTGCTTTGTCGGCTTGGCTATTGCCTCCGGGTCGCGAGCTACGTTGGAGACTCACCACCATTAAACCGCCGCGGCCCTGCCGTCTCTTCCCGCGTCGCCTGCTACAATCGTTTTGAATTCTGAAGTGCAGCCAAGCGCATGAAATGCCCCTTTTGCGGGTTTGAAAATGACAAAGTCGTGGATTCGCGCGAAAGCAAGGAAGCCGATTCCATCCGCCGCCGCCGCGAATGCCTGAAGTGCGAAAAGCGCTTCACCACCTACGAGCGCATCGACGAAATCCCGTACATGGTGGTGAAAAAAGATGGACGCCGCGAGCGTTTTGACCGCCAGAAAGTTCTCAACGGACTGATGCGCGCCTGCGAGAAGCGTCCCGTACCTATCAGCAAGCTCGAGCAGATCGTCAATGAAGCCGAGACCTTCGTCATCGAGTCCGCCGAGCGCGAGCGCAAAACCAGTGAAATCGGCGAGCTCATCATGAACCGCCTCCGCCGCTACGACAAAGTCGCGTATGTAAGATTCGCCTCCGTATACCTCGACTTCAAAGACGTGCAGGAATTCATGGCCGAGCTGAAAGACTTGCTGAAAGCCACGGGCAAAGACAGAGAAAAAGACGCGCCCGAACCAAAAAGCAAAACCGCGAAGACCTGATCTAGTTTACGTACGGACAGCCGCCCTCGGCTGTCCAGCGAGCGCAGTTCGCACCTTCATAATTTATGGCACACAAAATAACACTCATCCCCGGCGACGGCATCGGCCCCGAAGTCATCCAGGCCACGGTTCGCATGCTCGAAGCCACCGGGGTCAAGTTCGAATGGGAGAGTTTCGCCGCCGGCGCCGAAGCCTTTGAGAAGTACAAGGAGTACATCCCGAAAGAACTCAATGACTCCATCGAACGCACCCGCGTCGGACTGAAGGGTCCCGTGACTACGCCCATCGGTGGTGGTTTCGCCAGCATCAACGTCGAACTCCGCAAGCGCTTTGAACTCTTCGCCAACTTCCGGCCGATCCGCAACCTGCCGCATATTCCCACCCGCTATCCGGGCGTGGACCTGATCGTCGTGCGCGAAAACACCGAAGGACTTTACTCCGGTATTGAACACGAAGTTGTTCCCGGAGTAGTCGAGAGCCTGAAGATCATCACTGAGAAGGCTTCCACCCGCGTCTCGCGTTTCGCTTTCGAGTATGCCCGCAAGAATAAGCGCAAGAAAATTCATTCCATCCACAAAGCCAACATCATGAAGCTGTCCGATGGATTGTTTCTGCGCTGCTCGCGCAACGTTTCGAAAGAGTATCCCGAGATCACCTACGGCGAACACATTGTCGACAACACCTGCATGCAGCTGGTGATGAACCCCTACCAGTACGACATGCTGCTGATGGAGAATCTTTACGGCGACATTCTTTCCGATCTGTGCGCGGGACTGGTTGGCGGCCTCGGCCTGGTCCCGGGCGCGAATTTTGGCCACGAGTGCGCCATCTTTGAAGCTGTACACGGCTCCGCACCCGATATAGCGGGAAAGAATATCGCCAATCCTACTGCCGTGTTGCGATCGGCGCTGCTCATGCTGCGCCATCTCGGCGAGCACGAGGCGGCCCTGAAGATCCGCAACGCCATCGACGAGGTCTACCGCGACCGCAGCAAACTTACTCGAGATGTAGGTGGCACCGCCACCACCTCGGAATTCGCTGACGCGATTATTCAGGCGATGGAAACGCAGAGTTCCGCGGTGGCAGCCGAACACGCGCTCCCGTAGGGACGTGCCTCGCCGTGGTGGTAAACTAATGCGTTTCAGAAACTTGCTGGACGCCGTTGCGTCGCTCGTTTCCCCTGGGGGCTATCCTGAAGGGCATCGAAATGCCGTACCATCGCGGACTGCACCGCTTCGCGGTCTTCACCGCCTGCGCCACCCTCGTCCTCATCGTCGCCGGAGCGCTCGTCACCAGCAATGATGCCGGCTTATCCGTCCCCGACTGGCCGACCACCTTCGGCTCCTTCTACAAAATGCCGCACATGGTCGGCGGCGTGAAATACGAACATGGCCATCGCATGGTGGCGGAATTTGTAGGACTGCTCACCATCATCCTGGCGGTCTGGACATGGCAAGTTGAGAAACGCCGCTGGTTGCGCCTTCTGGGCCTCGCGGCGCTGGCGACCGTGATCGCGCAGGGCATCCTCGGCGGACTGACTGTCTTATTTTTTCTACCCGCGCCCATTTCCAGCGCGCACGCCGCCGTGGCCCAGACCTTCTTCTGCATCGCCGTTTCGATCGCCGTCTTCACTGGACGCCGCTGGATCGAAGAGCAACCGCGCACTGAACTCGACCAGCGCCGCCCGGCTCTTTTCACGCTGACGCTGCTCTCGATTTTTGTGCTCTATGTGCAGCTGATTCTCGGAGCCATGTTCCGCCACCATGGCTTGAGTTGGTGGCCGCATGTTATCAATGCAGCCGTCGTCGCCATCGTCCTCTCCTGGACTGCGGTTCGCGCCATCTCCGTTTACCCAGAAGTGGACGCCGTCCGGCGTCCGGCAATTGCCATGCTTGGCCTGATGGTCGCGCAACTCTGCCTCGGCTTTCTCGCCTTCATCACTCGCGTCATGTGGGGACGAGATGCCGCGCAACCCGAACTGCCGATGGTGATCTCGACTGTAGTCCACGTCGCCGTCGGAGCGCTGCTTCTCGCCACGACCGTCATTCTGGCCATTCAAGTCTGGCGTCACGTGCCTGTCGCGTTTGAAGAGCGCGTCCCCGGCCGCGACCCAGTCGCCGCATAAGCTTCGTATCAGGGCATCGCTTTAGCGATGCCGAAGATCGTCGAAATTAGCTGCCCCTTTAGGGGCCGATTTCGCCGCCAGATGCTAATCGAGTGCTCCCGTCGTAGAATAACCTGTGACCCCGGACTCAACCGCCATCGACTTCGCTCCCCCTGCCCAGCCTGCCGAACAAGCCGGCCAGCCCGTCGCCATCATTGCCGTGCGCGATCTCGTCCATCGCTATCAGGACCGCGCCGCGCTCAACGGCGTGTCGTTCGAAGTTCGTCCCGCGGAACTCTTCGGTCTTCTCGGACCGAACGGCAGCGGCAAGACTACTCTCTTCCGCATTCTTTCTACTCTCATGGTTCCAACTTCCGGCAGCGCCACGATCGCCGGCTTCGACGCCGTGCGCCAGCCCGGAGCGCTGCGCCGCCACATCGGCGTCGTCTTCCAGGCCCAGAGCGTCGACCCCAAACTTACCGCCTACGAAAACCTCTGGCATCAGGGACATCTCTACGGCTTGCGCGGCCCCGAACTCAAGACACGCATCACCGAAATTCTCACCCGCGTCGGATTGCTCGACCGCCGCGCTGATCGCGTAGAAACTTTCTCCGGAGGCATGCAACGCCGCATCGAGCTCGCCAAGGGCCTGCTCCACCATCCCGAGGTGCTGCTGCTCGACGAACCCACCACCGGCCTCGATCCCGGCGCCCGGCGCGACCTTTGGCAATACCTTCAGATCCTGCGCGATCAGGAGCGCGTCTCCGTCATCGTCACCACCCACCTGATGGAAGAAGCCGAACGCTGCGACCGCCTCGCTATTCTCAACGAAGGCAACCTGGTAGCTCTAGGAACGCCCGAAGCTCTAACCCACGAGATCGGCGGCGACGTTATTCTGCTCGAAGCGCGCGATCCGCAAACCTTGGCCGACCGCATCCACGACAAATTTCACCTCGATGCCACCGTCATGGACCATCAGGTCCGCCTCGAAATTGAAAATGGACATCGCTTCGTCCCCGATGTAGTCGAAGCATTTCCCGGAGAGATCCAGTCGCTGAGCGTCAGCAAGCCCACCCTCGAAGACGTCTTCATCCATCGCACTGGGCACCGCTTTTGGAGCGAAGACGCGGAACCAGCGCCAGGAACCAGCAAAAAGAAAGCCAAGAAGAACTCTTCCTAGAGAAACTCCCTCTTGCGTTATGATCGTGCTGCAATTTGATCTGTGTTTTCAGTCTTGCTGTACTGATTCGCTGGAAAGTTCCCGAGCCAGTTCTCATTGCACGTGGCGCAACAGCAGGTTTGCTCTTACACCATGCGCACATCCTGGAATCATCGGTGCCCCTGCCGCGTGAATGCTCACACTGAACTGGCGCGGACTCTTCTGCTGATCTGTGTCCTCAGTCAGGCCACGCTGGGGCAGAAGCCGGAACCGGCTGTGACCGCCAACCCGGAGCCAGCGGCGCGTATTGCACAAGCCTTGCGGGTCGAACAGCCACCCCGCCTTGATGGCACACTCGACGATCCTATCTGGCAGCAAGCGGCTCCGATTACCGACTTTCGGCAGCGCGAACCCTACGAGGGGCAGCCGGCGACGGAACGGACAGAAGTAAGAGTGCTGTATTCGCGGAATGAAGTCTACTTTGGGGTCGCGTGTCACGATTCCGTCACAGACGGTCCCGTCGCGACCCAGTTGCGACGGGATGTTACTCAAGAACTGGATGACTATTTCGAGATCGTGATCGACTCGAGGCGTGACCGCCGCAATGCTTACGTTTTCCAGATCAATCCGCTCGGCACACAGAGAGATGCTCTCATCACCGACGAGCAGGAGGGGGACACTCAGGACGGCAACCCCGGCTGGGATGGAGTTTGGACTTCGGAGGCTCGCATTACATCCGATGGCTGGACGGCAACCGTTGCAATTCCGTTTGCCACGCTGAACTTCATGCGCTCTCGCGACGTCGTGTGGGGAGTGAACTTCAAGCGGTTCATTCGCCGCAAGAACGAGGAGGACTTATGGAGCGGCTGGCGCAGAACGTTTGGGGCGACCAAGATCAGCCAAGCGGGGGAGTTACATGGAATCAACGAAATCGGCAGCGGCCGTCTGTTCATTGTGAAGCCTTATGTCCTGGGCGGCTTCAGTCACTTGCCTGCGAATGCAACCGCAAGCGGCCTGAACCCGGGCACTACCGCACTGCATACGGGCGGCGTCGATATAAAGGTCGGCCTGCGCTCTAACCTGGTGGCCAATCTCACCGCGAATACGGACTTTGCCGATAGCGACGTCGATGTTCAGCAGTTTAATCTCACTCCCTACAAATTGTTCTTCCCTGAGAAAAGGCAGTTCTTTTTGGAAAACGCAGGCGTCTTTGATTTTCCTCTGGGCCTCGGCAGCAACGCGGACCAGCTTTTTTTCAGCCGCCAGATCGGGATCGATCCAGTAACCGGGCAGCAAGTCCCGATCAACGGAGGCGCTAAGATCACGGGTTCCCTCGCCGGGTTCGAATTGGGAGCAATGGACATCGATACCAGATCTTCCGGGCCGAACCCCTGGGCGAACTACGCCGTGTTGCGTTTGAAGCGATCGTTGTGGGGCACCGGGTCCTACGTTGGAGTCATGGGAATTGATAAGCGCTCGGGGGATGTCGCGTCAAGTTTCAATCAAACTTCTGGCGCGGACGGCAGATTTGTTCTCTTCAAGGATCTCGTGTTGAACGGATACGCGGCTCAGACGCGCACGCCGGGTAAACCCGGCGGACAATCCAATCTCGGCGCGGGATTGAACTTCCGCTCCAACTGGCTCGACTTGGCGGCGGAACACAGGAAGGTCGGCCCCAACTTCAACCCACAGGTTGGATTTCTCGAACGCACCGACTGTATCTGCGATTTTGCGGATGCCACGTTCAAAGTTCGTCCTGCCGTCGCGGGTATCCGAGAATTGCAGTTCGAAGGTTTCGTCTTTCACGCTCCGGACACTCATCATGCCGTCCAAACGCAGGAATGGCAGACCACCTTTCGGGCCGATTTTCACAACGGCTCCTACACCGACGACGACATCGTCGACGTATTTGCCCAGCGGCTCACCACCCCATTCAACATCTACAAAAATGTCAACATTCCAGTGGGTGTCTACAACTGGGCCAGACATCAGCTTACGTACGGTTCTCCAAAGATCGCCGATGGACCGTGCAGTTTTTCGAGCGCTTCGGCGGTTATTACAACGGAAGGCTGAACGAATTCCGCGTGCGTGCCAGCTATCGTGTGAATGAACGGCTGGCGTTCAGTTTGGCGCCCCAATGGAACCGCTTTCGGCTACCCCTCGACAACGGCAACTTTTCAGTTGTCTTCGGAGCCCTGGAGACAGACTACGCGTTCTCCAGATTTCTCTCTCTTTCGACCATTCTGCAAGTGGATACGGCCAACGCCCAAGGCGCGAGCGCGAATATCCGGCTGCGATGGAACTACCGTCCGGATAGTGACCTGTTCGTCATCTACACCGCCGGCCAGAAGTTTGCGAGCCTAGCCGCTCTAAACCTTACGCAATTCTACGAAAATCGGTTTGTGGTGAAGTACACGTATTCATTTCACCCTTAAGAACACTTCTACTCGCCGGGTAGAGGCGTAGCGCCCAGCGGACTCAGAGCTCGCGCCATAGCGTCCGGGTATGTCCTCCACTCGACCGACTCAATCGGCCCGAGCCCTTTTCGCGCCCACCTATTTTTTCGGAGTGGGATCGTCGGCCGGGTTGATGTAGTTGAACTTCACCGGCGATGTGCCATGGATTTGGACTACAGTCTTCCCTGAAGCCGCTGCATAGTGGTGCATGCTGGGGTCCAGGTAGGCAAAGCTGCCGGCACCAAAAGCCGTCATCTTGGCGGCATCGAATTGATCTCCCATCCCAACTTTGAGGGTACCTGAGATCACGGTTACGTTTTCCCGGTAGGGATGAGTATGAGGTGCGACCTTGTAGCCGTCCGGCATTTTGAGGCGGATGGTGTAATCGCCCGATGAGGCCATAGGATCGCCTTCCAGCACAGCCAACTGCGCTCCGGGAGGCAAGAAGAGCGGAGCAGGCCCGAACTTAACCTGATCCGGTGCGAAGGCGTTTTGCGCCAGGGACGGCTGCGCCGCGACAAGTGCAGCCAAGGTCAGTGCAACGGCGAATAACGACAGTTTCATGGAGCCCTCCAGAGAGTCGCGGCATAATAAAACAGCCTTTAGGTTTACGGCAAGAGGCTGTGCTCGCCGCGATCGTCTCGCAGTTTTCGAGATCCGGAACGGCTGCTAAACTAAAAGCAATGTCCACCCAAACCGCGACCTTCCCCGCAACCTCCCCAGCATCCGCAGGAGTCCTGCTGCCCGCCTTCACGCTCTGGTGGCGCGAGATCGTACGCTTCTATCGTCAGCGCGCGCGTGTGGTGGGGGTCATCGTTTCTCCACTCTTGTTCTGGGTTGTCATCGGATCCGGGTTCGGGACGTCTTTTCGTTCCGGACAGGCTGCTGGCCAACAGCATTATTTAAATTATTTCTATCCCGGCACGCTGGTGATGATCGTGCTCTTCACCGCGATTTTCACCATGATGTCGGTGATCGAAGACCGCAACGAAGGCTTCCTGCTTTCGGTGCTGGTGGCGCCGGTGCCGCGCGCGGCCATTGTTCTGGGAAAGGTTTTGGGCGGCACCACTCTAGCCGCCGCCCAGGGATTGATTTTTCTGGTCTTCGCGCCGCTCGTCGGCGTGCACATGACGTTCGCCTCGTTCGGGCTCATCGTCCTCACCGTGTTTCTGGTGTCGTTCGCCTTGACCGCGCTCGGTTTCACCATCGCCTGGCCCATGGATTCGACGCAAGCCTTTCACGCCGTCATCAATTTATTTCTGATCCCGCTGTGGCTGCTTTCGGGAGCGCTCTTCCCTCTTTCCGGCGCGTCAGGATGGATTCGCTGGCTTATGTACGCCAACCCGCTGACCTACGGTGTCGAGGCGCTGCGCACGCTGATGTATCCCGAAGCGCCTCGCGCATTCCCACTAGCCGCGTCGATCTTGACGTTGGTGCTGTTTGCGCTGTTCATGTTCGGACTGGCGTTCGCGCTGGCGAATCGGAGGACGACGAAGCCGGCAGCGTGACAGAATGTTTTAATGACTTGACTTGTCATCCCGAGCGAAGCGAGGGATCTGCATTTTGCGGCGGACTGCAGATCCCTCGCTTCGCTCGGGATGACAAGATGGGCCGGGAAAATTACCAAATTACAAAATGCCCTTAGACATTCTCGCCCTAGCCGCGCACCGCGACGACGTAGAACAAACCTGCGCCGGAACTCTGCTCAAGATGGCCGAGCGCGGATACCGTACCGGCATCCTCGACCTCACGCAAGGAGAAATGGGGACGCGCGGCACTGCCGAAGACCGCGCTCGCGAAGCGGCGGAGGCGGCGCGCATCCTGAAGGTTTCCTGGCGCCACGCGCTCGACATTCCCGATGGCCGCGTCGAAAATACCTGGGAGAATCGCCTGAAGGTCGTCCGCGTGCTTCGCGAACAGCGGCCGCGGGTGTTGATTCTTCCCTACTGGGAGGGCCGCCATCCGGATCACTACACCGCCTCGATTCTCGGCTACGAAGCGGCGTTTGTATCGGGACTCGCTAAACTAAATTCAGCCGTCAGCCATCAGCCGTCAGCCATCAGCAACCCCGATGGCGATTCGGTTGCGCCTCATCGTCCTTTCAAAATTATTTACGCCAGCCTGTATCGCGATGTGCGGCCTACGTTTGTCGTCGACATCACCGACCAGTTCGAAACGCGCTTTGCAGCGGTAATGGCATATAAATCTCAGTTCACCGACCAGGAGGCTGGCAGCGGAATCTTTCCCGCCCAAAAGGAAATTCGGGCGCGGGTGGAATCCATGGCCCGTTTTTACGGCATGATGGGCGGTGTCACCTATGCTGAGCCGTTCGTGCAGAAGGAAATCGGGCTGGTGGATGATGTGACGGCAATTCCAGTGAAGTCGATCTGAGGCGGTTCGGTAGGGCCCGCTTCCGAGGAGTCTACGCCGTTTTGTTCCAGACTATTTGTTCCAGACTATAAAGCCCGCGGCGCAATCTTGACAAGTGACAATATACACTTTACGGTGTATGCTGGTGATTAGGAGTTTCAAGCATCGCGGCCTCAAACGACTCTATGAGCGCGGGGACCGTAGCGCGATACGCCCCGATTTGCTCGACGCTGTTGAAGATATTCTCGCCCGGCTCGACGAAGCCGAGACATCGCAGGCCATGAACCTTCCGGGTTATCGCCTGCATCCGTTGAAAGGCGGACTGAAGGGTTTTTGGTCGGTCACTGTGCGGGCAAATTGGCGTATTATCTTTCGCTTTGAAGGAGCGGATGCGTTTGACGTTGAACTGACCGACTACCACTAGGCAAGCAACAAGCAAGGAGCAAAACACCATGCCCATGAAAAACCCACCGCACCCCGGACGCAGTATCCGAACCGCGTGTCTTGAACCCTTGGGCATGTCCGTCACAGAGGGAGCGGAGGTCCTCGGCGTCACCCGGCAAACTCTCAACAACGTCATTCACGGCAAGTCGGGGATCAGCCCCCAGATGGCGATACGGCTCTCGAAGGCGTTTGGCAGCACCCCGGAAACGTGGTTGCGGATGCAGCTTGCCTATGATCTCGCGCAGGCCCGAAAAGACGAGAGCAAAATCAAGGTCCGTCGTCAGCATGTGCTCCAGGACCTCCACGTTTAACTTCTCCCGTTAAAGCGGCCCCACCCGCCATGTAGCCAGTCGTGCCAAGTGCCAGAAAACAAAACCCAAACGGTGTGCGCCCACTTTTATCAAACAGAGCGGCAACTTTCTCTAGCCTTAATTCATCCCAAGTCTGCGCCTCTTCGTCCGAGAGCCGAAACCATTGCGTTGGAGGCGTATGGAAGACTCCGTCAAAAAACTCCAGGCCGAGTTTGTCGACCTTCTCCGGAAACAGGTCGAGGCATTGGAACTGGATGCCTACGTGGGCCTGACGGACGAAGAGCGGGGCGAATACTATGAAAGGCAAGAGCGCATCCGCGATCTGGATGCGAAAATGACCGGGTCTTCGGATCGTGCCGCCTAGCCTGCACTCAGTATTCAACTGGCGCCAGAAATGCGGTGCACAGCTAGCAGGTGTCTTGGTTCTGCACAAGATATTAGATGGTGGATTTAGAAAGGAAGGTTGGTTCGGATTGGCTTGCCCGTCGCGGGCCTTTTGGGCTGTAATTTCAATAATTTACGCACCGCAAAAAGATTATCGCGCAACTAGAAAGAAACCGCGGTGTTTACTCGATCGGAACGGGCCACATCGGTGCGGCCTCGTCCAGCAAAAAACTCTGCTTTATATTGAAACATTCTCGTTATAACATTGTTACTGCTTCGTCATAGTACTCTTGGCCTTTTTTGAGCTGGCTTTGTAGATTTCCCCGAGCAACGGTAAAACTATGGCGACCAACGCTTCGTTCTCCACCCAAATCTCAGAGACGACGGGAATGGGTTACGCCGTCGCTCTCTTCGCGACTGTAGTGGCTTTAACGGTCCGTCTGGGATTAAATCCCTTTCTGGGCGACTACGTACCATACATCACTCTCCTTCCGGCGGTAGCTTTCTGTGCCTGGTACTGCGGAGTCGGCCCGTCCATCCTGAGTGTGGTTCTTGCCCTCATCGGAGCGCAGTACTGGTTCATTCCGCCGGCGCACTCGCTTCGCATCGTCGGCATGGCACAGGTCATTGGTATTGTGCTCTTCCTGTCGGCTTCCAGTGTCATGCTGGCAATGGGAGAAGTCCGCCGCCGCCGTGAGGAAGTATTGTGGAAAGCACAACGAGAACTAGGAGAAGCGGTAAAGGAACGCACCGTAGAACTCGACCGGACCAATCAAAATCTGCGCGATCTCTCGGCGCGTCTGATGCAGTTGCAGGATGATGAGAGGCGGCGCATCGCCCGTGAGTTGCACGACAGTGTGGGGCAGATGCTGGCGGCACTCGGAATGAACCTTGCCGCGGTGGGAACCGACATCGAACGCCTCACGAAGACCGCCAATGCGGTTAACGACAGTGCGGCTCTGGTACAGGAACTCAGTCGAGAGGTCCGCACGATTTCCCACCTGCTCCATCCACCTCTGCTGGATGAAGCGGGACTTGCTTCGGCTCTTCAGTGGTACGTCGATGGATACGCCGAACGGAGCAAGATTAGAGTGGATTTGGAGATCCCCGCGGATTTTGAGCGGCTCGCGCGCGAATCGGAAACGGCGATTTTCCGGACCGTGCAGGAGTGTCTCACGAATATTCATCGCCATTCGGAAAGCCCGACAGCCAGGATTCGCATTACCGCCTCCGATGGTCACGTTTCCGTAGAGGTCGAGGATCGAGGCAAGGGCATACCGCCAGAAAAACAATTTGAGCTAGCCTCGACGGGCACCCCCGGTGTCGGAATCCGGGGCATGCGAGAAAGACTCCGGCAACTGGGCGGCAGCCTGGACATCCATTCGAACGGCAAGGGTACGGTCGTCGTGGCGCGGCTGCCGGTGGCAGTTACGTCCACGACTCCAGCCGCGGCGTGAAAGGCTCGTGAAAGGCTTAAGGCGTCACATTTCCCTGTCAAGGCGGCCCAACCGCCTGCCGCTATTGTCCAGTCCCGCTCAAGTTCAGCACAACCGGCGTAGGACATTTATGGCGCTCCCGTGGATCGGGGTTGCATTGTGGATACGTTTCAAGCGTGACCGATCCTTTGATGACACCCGTCTGCGTGGGAGTGAAACTGACCGTCATGCTGCACTTTCCACCCTGCTTAAGGAAGCACGGCGACAAGTCACCTGTCTCGGAGAAGTCCCCACTGGTCGCCACGCTGAGCACAAGGCCGTGCTCGACGTCATTGCCCGTCACCGTGACCGTCTTCTGTGACGTGGTGCCAATGCTTTGGGTGGGGAAGACCAGCGACGCTGGAGCAAATGTCAGTTCTCCCACTGCGTTGCCAGAGATGCCGATGACCTGCGGGCTCGTTGGATCGCTGTCAGTGATGGTGACCGCGCCTGGATAGCTTTCGGGAAACACTCCCGTAGTCAAGGTGCTGAATGTGATACCGATTTTGCATTGGCTTCCGGGAGACAAAAGTCCGCTGCATGTATTGGAACTGATCGAGTACATCGGAAAAGCCCCGACCGCATTCGGAGAGCCCGACAGCGACACATTCTGAATGTTGAGGGAAGTGTTGCTGTTGGTATTTGTAAGCGTCAGCTTCTTGACGCTGTCCACGGTATCAAGCGCTCCTTTGTTGCCGAAATTGAGGTTGGCAGGTTGCACTGACACCTGAGAGACGACATTCCCGGAACCGGCGCCCAAAAGGGCCACCGAAAACGGTAACAGGACATTCCCCGCCGCCGCCGTGCTTACTGCGAGCGCGCCGTGAACAGATGCGTTCACAGTGGGATGGAACACGACTTGAATCGTGCAGTGTTGTCCGTCCTGAAGAGTCGCGGGACAATTGTTGGTCTGCGCGTAGTCGCCGCTCGTGGATATCTGGTTGATAGAGAAACTGGAGTTCGGCGCTGCCGTCAGCGTCACCGCCTTCGGTTGGCTGGTCGCGCCGATTGCAACCGTTCCAAACCTGACCACCCCGGGGGACAACCGGGCAGGTGCTATTCCTTTGCCCGCGAGGCTCACCACCTGTGGGCTTGATGGGGCGTTGTCGTTGATCGTGATCGCTCCGTTGAGAGTCTCAACCGTTCCCGGCGCGAAGATGACCTCAATCGTGCAACTCTGATTCGATGACAACGTCGAGCAGTTGTTTGTCTGCTTGTAGCCTCCGCTGGCGAGCACCGAACTCACGATCAAGTCGGAGTTCCCAGTGTTGGTCAACGTAATGGTTTGGGGCGGGCTACCTGGGCTTAAAAGATTCACCACCTGCGGCGCAAAACTCAAGACTGATGGTGAGACGCTGGCCTGTTGCGAAAACGCACACGGGATACACTGGCAAATGAAAAGAGAGAACACCGCGACCAGGAGCTTACTGCGGCCCATCGCACACCTCCATGCTGCAAGATGTCAATGCGTTCAGATTATCGGGAGTGGGTGGAACGCTTGTCACTGCGGTGTCAAAAAACAGTCATTTTCTTCGCATTCGGCGGGCGGGCCACATGATCGTCGAGATTGCGCATGGCTTGCATTTGTCCCACGAAAATCGTCGTCAAGCGGATTTCTTTGCGGGTAGGCTGAACTCAATGATCTTCCCGCGTTCTTGCGGAGGGATCCATTTGTCGTTCTTTCGGAAGTTGCTCGGTATGTAGAACTCTGTGACCTTTGCCATCCTGGGCCAGTCCTCTCGATGCATCCTTTCCAGATCAGTTGGTTTGTGTAACCTGCCACTCCCACCCGCACTGGCAGCGGACGGAATCACACGGTCTAAACTTTTTCAAGAGTGCTTTACATACCGCACATGAGCGCATCCACATAAACTCGTCCTCCTTCTAAGTTGGACTCGTCGGAGGGGGTTGGGGACGCCGCACTCTTGTCATTAGATTGTTAAGAGTTTGTCTGCCAGATGGGCTTCTAGAGGATGGGTGGCCCCAGCCTTTGATCTCGCTGGCGCAACTAACGGCGGGTGGGACACTTTGACGGGGAAGTATAGCGCGGGCTTGTCTTTGAACATTGACCGAAACCACTGGGGGTGCGCCACTTCTCACGCTTCTTGAGAAGTGGCTCTCCGAACTGCTGGCATTGTGAGACTCCGCTCTAAGCGGCCGGCGGTCAGATCTTTATCTTACGCACGCTTATTTGGGGCACACGCGGCGTGACAGGCAAAGCCCATTGTGCGATCAGTGTGGTTTCCCACCCCTTCGACTCCGCTCAGGGCTGGCTCTTGCGCAAAGGACGCGCAAGAATGGGGCACCCCGCGATGCGCGGCACTAAGTTGGGGTGGACGGGCGGGGCGCCCGTCTCTCCAGAAACCAGAAATATGATGGCTAGCTGCGAGGCCATAAGTCGGCCTCGCAGCATTGTTCGGAATGTGTTCCGAGTTAGTAGACGGTAATGCTCCCGTCCAGTAAGTTGCCGCTGTTGTTGTAACTGTCGCTGAGGGTGATGCTGAAGAGGCCTGGGGGCGCTAACGAGCTGTCCGCCGCGACAATAGTAAATGTTACTGGCGAGCCGTTGTCAGTCCCAGATCCGGTTAGGGTCACGGTGTGCGCAACCTCGTCAAAGGTAGCTGCCGTGACTTGCGTGGATTGAAAATTGACGCCTGAGCCGGAATCGCTGAACGACGCGCTTCCAGTTGGATGGTCGGAATCGTCATAACTGAAGCTGAACGGGGCCTGGCCTCCTTTCTTGCCGTTTATGTGGCCGCTACCGCCCGCTTCGTGGGAGGTGCCCGCACACTTGCCTTTGATGGCGATGCCCCCGGCCGCCGTCTTTTCCCGCGTGAAGTACGAGACAGACGGACCGGCGTGGTTATCCGCGTAGGCAATGTTGACGAGATGGTTCGGGTCAATCCCAATCTGGAAGAAGTCGGCGAGGCTGCGGTCGGAACTGCCCAGCAGGCCTCCGGTTGAGATCTGCCCCGTGTGGTTGGAGTGGTCGGTGGCTTGGCTGAACGTGAAAGTTGGGGAGATCGCATGACCATTGACGCTCTCCGCAACGAACACGTTCCAGTGCGTGCTGGCCGCCGGAACTGTGTTCGAGTTCCCGGCTTGATCGGCGCCATACCACGCAATGGCCACATGGCCATTGGCATCCGCCGCGATCCAGGGGAAGACGTTCGACTTTCCGGCTTGGGACGTCTTCCGAGTTACTTTGATGGCCGGAGACCAGCGCGTCCCGTGATTGGTCGAGAACGAGTAATAAACGTCAGTGTTATCCGACCAGGTGGCGTACACGTAGCCGAAGTTGTCCACCGCGAGCGCGGGGAACAAGTTGCCGAGACCGGCCTTCGAAGGACACGTGGAACCCGCACCACAACTGAAAATCTTGTAGTCAGTGAAGGTTAGCGCGGGACTCGTGAGACTCACGCCGGTGGCCACGCCCACGTAGGCAGCATTCAGAAAGGTGCTGTTGTTATTCGCGTTGTCCGTGGGATTGTCGGGGCCCACAAAGATCTGGTACAGATTGCCGTGGCTTGAGCAGCTGGTGTTGTCCACTTTGATCTGCCCCGCGATGTTGCCGGTCGGAGGGCCGACGCTCGGCTCGGTCGCTGCATCAACTGCCTCGCCCAGGGCGCCACTATAAGTCGCGCCTCCATCCGCCGAGCGTTGCACGAAGATTTGAGACGTCGTCCCAAAATCGTGATACTCCATGTAGACGTGGGAAGCATCGTTGAGACCATCGATCCACATGCGATCGTCGAACGGAACTCCGGCGGTGGCCGGATTCGGAGTGCTGAAAACATCCGCACGGTTGGTGGAGTGGCTGCCTGTAACTTCCGCTGCGCTAAGGCTGACCACAGCTAGATTGGGAGTGTTCGAGTTCGAGGGGTCGGGAGTATTCACGGCGACGTCGCCATCGCCTCCGCCCGGCGCCAACCCACTCGCAGTGCAAAACGGGGTTACGAACAGGCCGCAATCAGGTTGACCTTCGTACTTGAACGGCAGCGTTCCATCAGCGTTCGGTCCGCCGTCTGCGGTTTTATACCAGCGCCACAGGTCAAGACCGCCGGGGACTCCGCGGATGGACTCGACGTAGATGGTGCCCTGCGAATCCACGGTCAAGCTGGGCTCGACGGCCTGTCCTGCTCCCGCGGGTAGACAGAGACTTTCGTTGGGATTGTAATTCGCGGTTCCCGGGCCAACATACGGCGTGACAGCCTGACCGTTCGGGCAGTTGTGCTGACCGGCAGGGTTGGGCGGTGGAGTTGCCACAGCCACATTGATTCGTACTGGGTAATTGGAGACTCCGGTCATCGCGTTGAACCCGACAGTATTCCGCAGAAAGTCTCCGTTGGCCGAGGATATGACAAATACCGGAATGGCTGCTGGGGCGGTGACGGCAGCGTCACGTATGAGCAGGAGAGCGGTGCCTCCGGCGGCCTGACAGTTCGCGGCAATTTGGGCGAACAGCGTAGTCCCGGAAAGGTCACGGGTATCGGCCAGGCAGATTTGGCCTCTGGTTGCGGTCGGAAAGTCGGTAGGCAAAGCCCCACCATTGGTGTCGAAAACAAAGTTCGCGGCTATCGGTGCGCTAATGTCCGAGCCCGCGTTAGAGGTCGTGGACCAGACCGCCGGAATACAGTGTGGCAGCACGGCGCAGCCGGCAGTGTTCGGGGGCTGTGGCCCGCCATTCAGTACATCAACGGTGTTCTGTGCGGCGAGAGGAGCCACGATAAGCAGTAATAGGGCTCCCAAGTAGGATAATGTCAGCAACTTTTTCATCGCTTCTCCTTATGCTGTATGCTGTCGCTCGACGGCGACGCGCAGCTGTAACTACGCCAGGCGGATGTGGAATGCGTTCAAAAACAATTCGTTCCCAGGGAAATGAAATAAAGCCGATTTGCGTATGAAGCGATAAGCAAGCTAGTCCCGCGGAACCGATCACAGTGCACCTGCGAGCAGCGTATTAATAGTCCGCTCAAAGATGCTGGACAGTGGTACCAGGGTTGTCTGGGCACTGGAACTTTTTGCCGAATCGGCATCGTCATCGGGTATTGCAGAGGCCGGGTGCCCCATCCTTGCGCGGCTTTTTGCGCAAGGGTGGGATTCCACGGTCGCCGCCCTCTCGGGATTTTCTCGAGCCACTTCAGCCGTGCCGCAACTGCCGCAAAATCAATAGCGGCTTGAGCCGCTGTGGGAACCGTCTTTGTAGCGTAGCGCCGCCGTCCCGGCGGCTGTCCGGTTGGCGTCTCGCCAACCGCGATTGACCGTATAAAGGATGCCGGATATTGACGATTCGGACATTCCGCGGCTCGACAAGACTTTTCTCAAAAAGGCGACGCTGCCCTGGCCGCCGGCGAAAAAGCAACTGACCATTCGTCTGGATGAAGACGTGCTCGATTGGCTCAAGCGTCATGGCAAGGGCTACCAAACGCGCATCAACCGAATCCTGCGCGTGGTGATGGAGAGTCAGCCGCCGCGGACAGCGCATCGCTAGAACCTACGGTGCCTCGAAGGGAAGCAATGCAGAGTCGAATGGTGTAGACGGTCCGGAAGCCCACTACCGAGGGCGAGGGCAAAAGTGGCGTTGAGTTATAGAATGGCGGCGGTCGAAGGGCCAAGCGACGCATTTGCTGCCCTATTGTGTGTAACTACAAAAAGCACTACAATAAAGTCTTAGATGGAATGAAATACGAATGGGACGAGGCGAAGAACCGGAAGAACCTCGCCAAGCATGGCCTCAGCTTTGAGGATGCCGAGCAGGTATTTGCCGGACCTTGCGTCACCTTTGAAGACGATCGATTCGCGTACGGCGAAGAACGGCTCATCACTTTGGGCCTGCTGGCTGGGCGTCTGGTGGTCATAGCCCATGCGCCGCGCGATGACGGGACGCGCATCATCTCCATGAGAAAGGGAAACCGACGTGAACAGAAAATTTACCAAGAGCGACTTGCGACGGATTGACCGTATGAAGGATGCCGATATTGACTATTCGGACATTCCGCGGCTCGACAAGACTTTTTTCAAAAAGGCAACGATGGCTTGGCCGCCGGCGAAAAAGCAACTGACCATTCGTCTGGATGAGGACGTGCTCGATTGGCTCAAGCGTCATGGCAAGGGCTACCAAACGCGCATCAACCGCATTCTGCGCGTGGTGATGGAGAGTCAACCGCCGCAAGCAGCGCATCGGTAGAGCCTACAGTGCCTCGAAGGAAGCAATGCGGAGTCGAATGGTGTCGGCGGCTCGGCAGCCCACTTCTCGAAGGGCGAGAAGTGGGGCACCGGCTTCAATCCCGCCGGAATTTCATTTAGAGTGGCAGCGCGATGAAGTCCACCCTTTGCGCTGTCCTCTTGCTTTTCGCTACGACCGTTGTGAACGC
>Ga0193751_1000184_pt1 | contig 56713 bp, 59 predicted proteins | sample L1c2metaG_FD_143050 | JGI IMG/M metagenome (GOLD analysis project Ga0193751, IMG submission 143050) | Soil microbial communities from a riparian zone of the East river system, Colorado, United States - L1c2 | ecosystem: Environmental > Terrestrial > Soil > Riparian zone | place: USA: East River...
GTTCGATCCTGAGCGCAGCTCGTAATCCCATTTCACCCACTCGCGCACCATACTGCCCTGGTCGAAAGATTCCTGTGCCCAGTGGATGCCGCCATCGCGCGATCCGCGGATGCTGCCCTCCGTCAGCGGCGTCCGGCCGGCGGTGAACAGCATCGGTATCTGAGCGCGGCTGGCGTTGATAATTCCGCCGACGGCATTCGCGGTCCCCGGAATCGTGTGAACCATGACGGCCTGGGGCTGTCCGGACACCATCGTGTGGCCGTGCGCCATGGCAACTGCCGTGATCTCGTGCGGGACCGTTATCGGCTTTGGGACCGGCTCTTCGGCGGCCATGCGGCGGGCGTACGCCTCCACGATCGGACCGAAGTCGGTGCCGCCGTTGCCAAATAGGTATTCGATACCGCGAGCGGCGAGCAGATCCAGATACGCCTCCGCGACGCTCTCTGTAGCCATGCAGTTACTCCGTCTGATTCAGCGCGCGGTCATCACGACGCGGTGGATTCAGGGGGACTATAGCACCAGAGGGGACAGGGGACAGGCGGGCAGGGGGCAAACCGCCAACGGCTGAGCGGCTATCACTCGGACTGCGTCTGTCTGGCTCAAGTGCAGGCTCATCGGGGCTTTGGAAAGCTTTAGAAAATGAATAGGCAGACGGCGTCGTAGATTCAAAATGAGGCCAGGAAACGTCGTTTCGCAAAAAGGCCTTGCGGCCGCGAGAGGCAATCCGGTGGGCGAGGGCATGCTTTGCACCTACGGAGACCAGGTGATCGCGGACTGGGCCAGCCTAACGGGTGGCTGGGCGGGAAGGCGATGGATTGATGGCACGTGGTCCGACGCCGAGTATCACGGCAGGGAAGCGGCAGACGCGTGCCTGCCCCAAGGACTTTCACGGCACCCTGAGTTGGGCGGGATCGACAAGTGGCTATCCGCCATGTGGATGATCGCCAACGACAAGAACGGCGTTAGCTCCCTGGAAATGGCGCGGCCGATCAGTGTCATCCAGAAGTCTGCATGGTTCATGCTGACCCGCATCCGGTCGGCCGTGCAGTCCGAAACTTTCAACAAGATCAGCGGCTCGGCCGAGGTTGGCGAAACCTTCATCGGCGGCAATGCGCATTTTATGCATAAGAGCCGCCGTGCCAAGGCCATCAAGGGAGCCGGTGGCATGGGCAAGGTCGCCGTCATGGGCCATCTTGCGCGACACGGGCCGGATGGTCGTAGCACCGTTCGCACCGAGGTTCTGGCGTCGCAGTGGTCTGAGCCTGAGAGTGCGCCGACAGGTTGGGGCAGGCTCCGAGGTCTACACAGATGCCTTGAAGTCCTACGGTGACCTCGACGCCGACCACGTTCACGGCGTCATTGACCGTGCCGAGACCTACGTCTAGGGCAAGGTCCACACCAACAGGATCGAGAACTTCTGGAGCCTACTCAAGCGAGCGATCAAGGGCACCTACATCAGCGTCGAGCCGTTCCACCTGTTCAGGTATCTTTGACGAAGAGGACTTCAGGTTCAATAGTCGCCGAGCGACTGATGGCGACCGCTTCTTGCGCCTTGCGCGCCAATCGTGGACAAGCGCCTCAGATATCTAGTATTGACCGGAGCGACTACGACGCCTGCCTAGACAGAGACAGGGAAGCGTGAAGAAGAAGCCGATGATATCGCCAGCGGCGGATGACGAGAAGACCCCGTTTCAGCGGTTCGAGGAGTTCGCGCGCAAGATCGTTGCCGTGACGAAGGAAGAGGCCAAGGAGCCGCCGAAGCGGGACGCTTAGGCTCGCCCTGTCGAGGAGATGAAATGGCGCAGGAGATCGACGGCTCCCGGAGCTACTGGTCGTTCCGTGCTAATCCGACCCTCTATCGGATCGAGGAGGAGCTTCGCACGCGGGCCACGCCGACCTGGACGACGAAGCGAAGCAAGGTCAAGGCCGGTGACAGGGCCGTCATATGGAAGACGAAAGGCAGGACATCAGACTACGGGATCGTCGCGCTGGCCGACATCCTCTCCGATCCCGAGCTCGGCGCCGCCGGTCCTGACGCACTTTGGGTCGACCCCTCGGACGGGCGCAGGATCGAGAACCGAGTCCAGCTACGGTATCTACTCCCCACCGGCGTCCCGCTCTGGGTCGGCGGCCCGTACAGCCACCTTCTTGAGGAGCTTACGGTGTATCGATCCCAAGGGGGAACAGTAAATCACGTTAGCCCTGAACAGTGGTCAGCGATCCTGGAAGCCGTTGGTGGCTGGCCGAATGACGTGCCACAAGTCCCAACTGACTACATAGCTCCGGTATGGACGAAAGACCGCCTCGAGTGGATCTACGAGGACGACGAGTGGTCGGTGCCAGTGCCGGAAATCGTCACGTACCTGGCAACCAAGGCGGACGCCCTGGTCCTTGAGCAAGAACTTGCCGACGCCGTGCGGCCCGAGAGCGACGCGCAGGAGAGGAAGGCGAAGCTACGCGGCGCACTGGCAAACCTCACTATACGCGCGAAAGACCACGGCATCCCCGGCGCTGGTCAGGTTTGGCGGTTCTACAACTCGCAGGGAGAGCCGGTCCGGTTGTGGCCGTTTCGTGGAAGTGGGGGTCCAGGGTACGTTATGCCCGCGGAGATCGCGGCAATCGTGAATGAAATACACCCAACGCAGGGAGTGACCGAGCAAGCAAGCCTATATCCCGATGAACTGGTGCAGCCGGGCCGCTATCCCGAAGGCGCTCGGCGGCAGGTGTTCGTCAACGCCTATGAGCGCAGCACGGAAGCTCGAAGGCAGTGCATCAAGCGTTATGGGTTCTCTTGTTGGGCGTGCGGGATGAGTTTTGAGAGCGTGTATGGAGACTTAGGAAAAGACTTCATCCATGTCCACCACCTGCGCAGTCTCGCTGAATTAGGCGAAGAGTACGAGGTTGACCCGATTGAAGACCTCAGGCCAGTATGCCCAAATTGCCACGCAATGTTGCATCGGAGCAGCCCTGCACTTAGTATCGAAGACCTCCGCGCACGTCTGAGCTGAACAAACGGCTGCCTCGAATCTGGGCTGGGGCAGTCACGACCGCGGCTCCTCGCCCAGCTTGGTAGCAAGGTGTCGCATGAAAGCCTTGACGCTATTCCACACGTCGAGGGCCTTTTCCTCGTCATAGTTGATTTCGACATGCACCGTAGGATTCCGCCACGCGTCCTTTACGGCCATCAGGAAGGCAGTGGCCCCTGAGAAGAACGGGTCATCGGTCGCCCATTCTGGCGATCGCTGTCCGAGCGGCTTATCCAATTCGCGGCGGCATTTTCGTAGGACCCTCTCTGCCAATGATGAGTGAGACACTTGAAGCATCGAAATTAGTGACTGGGCGGAGAAAGGGATGCCAGCATGAGGCTGCCAGGCAGCACCAGGAACGAAGTCTCATCTCCTACATGCGCGGCCCATGCTCTTCCGAACCCTGAACCCGTTGAGCGGCCCCGACGACGGCGCTTCACCGCCGGCTACAAGCTACGCATTGTGCAGGAAGCGGACGGCGCGGTCGAGTTCCGGCAGGTCGGAGCACTGCTGCGTCACGAGGGGTCGTACTCGACCCAGGTGGGGAGGGTGAGAACGAAACCGGAGATCCGCTCGGCATCCGCGACGCGCGCTGAGATACGCGCTTCTGAAGCCGCGGTGCTACCGTTGCGCCGGAGGCTGTCGTAATGCAGCAGGCCGCAAGCTCATCCGGCACTAATGCTGTTGTCGAGATACTCTCGCGGCGTCCACGGCGCGCCCGATTCGTTGCGGAGATCGCCGAAGCGGCGCGGCGAGCGGGCATCTCCGGCCCTAAGGTGGAGCAGGCGCTGGCCGCCCTCGAAGCTGAGGGGGCGGCCCTGGTGCTCGCGCACTCTTGCGCCGATCCGCACCTGGAGGGCGCCGACCTCCGAATCGCGGCGCTCGTCGACGAGGCAGACGACGGCGGCGACGCGCAGGCGACGGCCGTGGCCGCTATCGGCGCCGCCTGGCAGCGGTGGATCGGCGACTACCTGGCGAATCACCGCTGCACCTAAGGCCCTCGCCCCCGGCCCCTCTCCCAATCCTGGGAGAGGGGAGCGCGGACGGGGAAGCGAGAAGAGGAAGTCGATGGCACCTGTGAGCGTTCGGTACATCACGTCCGATGTGGGCGCGGCGGTGGAGTTCTACAAGAACAGTCTCGGGTTCAATGTGGATATGCACCCAGGACCCGGCTTCGCGATGATGTCACGCGGCGATCTGCGGCTGCTGTTGGACTCCCCGGGCGCCGGGGGCGGAGCCGGTCAGTCCATGCCCGATGGCCGGCAACCGGAGCCGGGCGGCTGGAACCGGATTCAGATTGAGGTCGACGACCTCGAGGGCATGGTCGAGTCGTTGCGGAAGACCGGGCGCAGTTCCGCAACGAGATCGTGATCGGCAACGGCGGCAAGCAGATCCTGCTGGAGGACCCCGCGGGCAACCCGATCGACCTGTTCGAGCCGCCGACGCGGTGAGCAGCGCGGGCGCGATGAATCGCGCCCCTACGCCTTCACAATCCAGATTCGCAACGTGCCAATCTTCGGCGACGAGAGTTCGACCACGTCGCCGACTTTGAGGAAGCGCTCGAACGATTGCTTGCCATCGGGCCCTCGAGGCGTCGAACCCCGCGTTGTGCCGGCCGGCTGAACGGCCGGCCCCTCCCAACCGACACGTTCTTCGAGACGCAGAAGGGTGGCTGAAAGGTCGTGCGGCCGCTTTCACACACGCTTGCTGTGACGGCCCTCATGTCGCAACGAGCCATTGCGCCGGTAGTTGAGCAGGTCGAGCGGGCGCTGCACCACGCAAGCCGCGATATCTCCTCAGCGGCGCCGAGGTCGCCGCAAGGCCTAAGCAGCAGCGAGCGGGCGTGGCGCGAGCCCCCGACAAGGCTTACCCAGGCCATCAAGCTCGCGAGCGCTGCGAAACAGCGAACGCCCGCGCCGCCATGGGGCTGCCTCACGTGCGGGGTCGTTCTGGGGAGCGACAAACGGCAGCGGCGTCGCTATTGCGACGACTGTTCACGGGCTCGCAAGAGCGAGGTAGCAAGGGCGACTCGCGCGAGGATGAACGCCCCACCGTTTTCGGAGCACTGGGGACTCGCGCCAGAGGATGCGCTCGACCCCGAGGGCGTGGGGTCGCGCCTGACACCGTCCGCGCGGATTGCCTGTCCGCCGACCGGCCAACGGCTCCGACGCATCCATGGCGATGATGGAAACACACTACTTTGTGCGGTGGCGAGGATGGACTGATGGGATACTCCAAGTGAGCTTCAATGGTCTTGTGGCCTTTGATTTGCGCGCCGCGCCCGAGCACACGGTCCACTAGCGTAAGCAGCCCAGTCAGGCGCATCCGGGACCGGACGGGCTCGTATCCTCTAGCCGCTACACTTGTCGCATCGCCGACAAGGGGGCTGGAAATGGCGTTCTCAATGCTGGTCACGCTCGACGGCTCGACATGGAGCGAGGGCATCCTGAATGCGGCCGAGCGAGTCGCCCAGGAGACCCACGCCAAGGTCTATCTGCTGCGACTCTTCGGACCGGCGCACGGCGTCGGCCAGGGTGTCGCCAGCCCCGAGCCCGGCCCCATCAGCTCGGCAACATACGCGGGTGCCGCACCGCCCGAGGCGCATATTCGTGAAGTCGAGACGACAACGCAGGCCGCCGAGCGCGGTGACGCGGAGGCGCTTGCCTATCTGACGCCAATCGCTGGGCGCTTCGCAGGACTGGCGGTCGAGCCGATAGTGCTGGAGAGCGCTCATCCCGCAGAAGACATCATCGCCACGGCGAAGCGCCTCGGCGTCGATCTGATTGCTATGGCCACGCATGGGCGGTCGGGATTGGCACACGTCCTGCTCGGTAGCGTCGCCGAAGCTGTCATTCGCACAGGCGGGGTACCAGTGCTTCTGGTCCGTCCCCCTCAGTAACAGCCTGCGATGTTTGGTTCGCATGGGGCTTTCGCCGGTTCCCCCTCGTGCCAGGTCCAAAACGCTGAGCGGGACGCCAGCGCAGCCTACTCTTCGATGAATTCTCTAATCACCCCCGCGGTTTCTTCAGGCACCTCTAGTGTCGGAAAGTGACCCACCGCTTCTAAGCGCTGTACAGCAAGCCATGGATGGTCTCGCGCGAAAGACGCCTGGCTCGCGAGGTATTTGGGCGTGCGCGGATGGCCATATACGTGCAACGCGGCCACCGACGGACTCAATTGGCTTAGCGCCTGAAGCGGGTCGCCGTAGCGTGCATCACCAACCCCGAGGTGGAGTAGGCGCTGGCCGCGCTCGAAGCTCAGGGCGCGGCCTTGGTGCTCGCGCACGCCTGCGCGGATCCGCCATCGGGAACGCCTGGGAGCGATGGATCGGCGACTATCTGGCGAACCACCGCTGCACCTGAGCCCTCGCTCCCGGCGCCACTCCCAAGCATGGGAATCGCGCAAGAAGTAAGCGAGAGGAGGAAGCCAATGGCACCGGTGAGCCTTCGGTGCATCACGCCAGACGTAGGCGCAGCCGCGGAGTTTGTCAGTGTTCAGCCCGGCGGAGGCGGGGGAGGCGGCGCGAGCTGGGTCGTGAACGTGACCTCCGGCGACGGAAGCACGAAGAAGGTGAGCGCGGTCCCGTCCGCCGCGGGTGAGACCGTCAGCGCCTCGCTCAAGGGGCCGCCGTTGAGTGAGCGGACGTGGGTCGTGATGGCGGCATCGGGCGAGCAGGTCTCCGCTGGCGGCGACGGCTGGCAGGCCAGGTACGCGCCGAGCGCACCTGGCGGCCAAAAGGTTGGCGGCAGGCAGACCAGCCCGCCCGTGAGGCTGTCGCAGGCAAAATCAACCGGCCCGGGATAAGGCAGCGGTCCCACCATCGTCAGTGAAACCCTCGCGCCCCGCGGCACCGGCACATTGAGTGTAAGGTCGCAGGAGACGGCCATCGCCGGGTCGGGATTGGCCGGTGTACAGCGCTGCGTGGGCCGTGGCGCAAACGGGAAGGGAGGTGGCGGCACCTCCACGATCTGGGCGTCGTCTAACACCCAGTGCAGAGCCGTCGCGTCCAGGGCGAGCCACCAGGTTCCGGTATAGCCATGCAGGTCCAGCGCCTCCCCGTCGCTCGCCCATAGGTCCACATGAACGCTGTCGGGGGTGTCGCCCGGGGATGCCTGGACATCGATGCGATTCGTCGACTGGTAGCCGGCGATCCAGGCGGCAAACGGCTGCTCGGCCTGCGCGGCGGGGCTGAGGAAAGCGTAGGCCGCGACGAACTGACGCGCCTGCAGGGCAGCGTAGTAGGCAACGACCGTCTCCACCGGGCTGACGGCGTCAGGAGGAAACTCGGGCGACTGAGCGGCGGCCACCGGTGGACGGCCCAGCGCCAGGACGAGCAGGCAGCCCAGGCCCGCCAATCGCCGCCGGAGACCGCCTGCGCGTGCCTCTTGGCGTCATCTGGCTCATATCCTCACCTCGAGCCGCTTCGTCGAATCGATGCCGAACACGTCCACCACCTTCACGAGCACCGCGTAGGTACCCGCCTGATCGTACGTGTGCGTCGCGCTCACCGTATCCACCGTCTTGCGGCTCCGCGTCCTGTAGGCCTGCCAGCCGTTGCAGTAGGTGTCGTCGCGGTAGTCAAAGTCCACCGCGCAATAGTCTATGTAGTCTGACCAGCGCGAAACCTTCGCACGGACCTCCTGGGGAATCAGGTCCATATCCGGGATGATGAAGTCGGTGAGTGGAGTTTTACAAGAACAATCTCGGGTTCTCCTGAACTCCCCGGGCGGCGGGGGAGGAGCCGGTCAGTCCATGCCCGACGGCCGCCGGCCCGAACCCGGCGGCTGGAACCGGATTCAGATCGAGGTCGACGACCTCGAGGGAATGGTCGAGTCGCTGCGGAAGACGGGCGTGCAGTTCCGCAACGAGATCGTGACCGCAGCGGCGGCAAGCAGATCCTGCTCCAGGATCCAGCCGGCAACCCCATCGAACTGTTCGAGCCGCCGAAGAGGTGAGTCTGCCCTCTCCAGCGCGGGCGCGATGTATCGCGCCCCTACCCCTTCACGATCCGGTTGCGAAGCGTGCCGATCTTCGATGACGAGAGCCCGACCACATCGCCAACCTAGAGGAAGCGCTCGATCGATCGCCTGCCATCCGCGCCTCGAGGCGTCGACCATCGGGCCACCAACCGGGATGCTCTCGCCGCCCGTCGACGGGGGCTGCGCCGCTCGCTTCCACTCGTCCTGAAGATGCTCCTATCCAGGCGTGGTCTCGGCGCCCGGTGCGTCGGCCGTGACAAACGACTCAGCCAAGGCGACTGGGCGCCGATGGCGGGAGAATAGACCGCGGAAATACCGCCAAAGTGCCCGGCCCAACGGCGGCGCCGGCGTGCCTGGGTCGAGCTTGGCGCGCTCCACTGCTTCTCGCAGGAAGAACCGGAAGACGAGTACTCCGACGACCGCAACAAAGATATGCCTCAGGATCGGGATGCCACCGTCCCAGAGTGTGTGCAGCACCACTGAGATCTCGAATGCGAGGACGACTCCCGATGTGATCCTAAGCGTCCTGTCGCGGCGCTCGCGCCAGATGGACGCGCAGATGATCGCCGTCCAAAGTCCGTGTCCGAAGATCGCAACCAGCATGCGTGCGACCAGGACTACGCCCATGGCAACGCCGGCCGCGGCCACCGCCTTGGCCACGAGGATTTCCGATGAGCCGGGGGCGGCGAGGTGAAGTGCATGAGGAAGAACCCGACCCCGTAGCCGGCCGATTCGAGCGCCGAAAAGCCCATTCCCACAGCGGCGCCGAGTACGAGACCATCGAGCTCGCTGCGCAGCCGGGGATTGCGCAGAAACCAGACGACCGCCAGGACCTTGGCCGGTTCCTCCACAAGCCCGGCCACGAGTGTCAAGGGGACTCCCAGGAGCGCGCCCGAAAGCTCGAGGGTGGCCGCCGCGATTACGCCCAGTGTCGCGCCGCTTACGAAAGCCAGCCCGACAGCGGTTGCGGGCATGTCGACGAAGGCGCCCTGTTCCCAGCAGAACGTAACAAACGTCACCGGAACCACGGCTGCCGCACTCATAGCGACGAGCGGGACGAGATGCGGATTTCCGGAGATTTCGAGCAGAATCCACGAGGCGATGAAGATGGCCAACCCGCTCAGGAAAACGCGCCAGTACGACTTTGGTCCGTGGCGTGCAAGACCGCGCTGGAGCCCGGATGATTCGGCCTGCTTCACGGCGTTCGTGATTGCTTGCATCGGCAGAACCGTGATCGCCGGCGCCGTTGTGCCGGGAGGGGTGGGGGGAGGCGCCGGCGCGGCGGACCCCTGAATCCGTACCGCCTGGAAGTAGAGATCGGTAGACCCGATTCGGATGTGCTGCCCTGGTGCCAGTGCCGTTGGGCCGCTGATTTGGCGACCTTCGACGAACGTGCCCGTGCCCGATCCGAGGTCGCGAATGATGTAGCCCTGGGGCGCCCACTCGATCACGGCATGGAGACGCGACACCGTCGGGTCCGTGAGCACGACATCGTTTGTCTCGAGCAGGCCAACATGAATCTTCGGATGGATAAGCGGTACCGTACCGTCGTGGGCCAGGTGGCTATGCCAGGCCGCGCCCAAGATCGAGACGGCTGCGGGGTACGGGAGAGTCGGTGCCTCCCTCGATGACCCTGCGCTTTGATCGTCTGCGCTCATACCCAAGCGCCCTCAATCTCACCAACGCCTGCCGCAGTGACCCGAGCTACGACCCGTAACTGGAACGCGGACCTTCCCCCATCGCCACCAGACATGCCAGTCTACGCCCTCCCTCCGGCCGCCATCACGGCCCCCGCCCTCAGAGCTGCCGCCAGGAACGGCACGGCGTCCCTCCTCGAGCGGACGTGGGTTCACTGCCCGATGAGCGCATGATCAGGGCTAAGATGGGCTGGCGTTCAAACTTTGGCAGATGGGCGCAGGAAAGCTGGGCGGCTGCTTAGGAGAGACAATTATGTCCACAGGAGCAGGCGATGGTCACCGACTTCTGGAGCGGCGTTTCTCCCGTCGAGCCATTCTGCAGGCCGGCGCGCTTGGAGCCGGGCTCGCCGGTCTGACCGCGCTCGGCTGCCGCAGCACCGGCGCTAACGAGCGATCGGGCGCATCCGCATCTGCTACGGCGACGGCGCCCGCGACGAAGGTCAACGTCTCCTGGGTGGGTACACCGTACGACGTGCCACTATTTCTGGGCGTGGATACGGGGCTCTTCCAGAAGAACGGCCTGGAGCCGAGTCTTACGCAGATCGCCGGGCCAACCTCCGTCGCGGCGCTGCTCTCGGGCCAGGTGCAGTTCGATCATGCCGGCTCGGGTGAGATGATCGGCGCCGCGGTCCAGGGCGCTGAACTTGTGATCATCGCGTCCTTCTCAACCGTCTACAACCTCAAGTTCTACGGGCGCCCGAACATCAAGTCCGTAGTCGATCTAAAGGGGAAAAAGGTCGGCATCACGAACCCCAACGGCGAGTTCGACCAGGCGCTGCGCGCGGCCCTACCCCTCTACGGCCTTCAGCCGGACAAGGATGTCACCTTTATCGCCAGCGGCTCGATCGCCAACGTCGTTGCTGCCTTGTTGACCGGCTCGATTGACGGCGCAGCGGTCGAGGTTGGGCCCAACGCCGTGAAGGTAGAAGCCGCCGGCATGAATCAGCTATTCGACTACGCCTCGCTCAATCTGCCGTACAGCGGCGCCGCGCTCGCGGTCCAGCGCTCGTACATGAACTCGCACCGCGAGCTTGTTCAGCGTTATGTCGACGTGCTCATCATGGGGAACAGTCTCTACAAGAAGGACAAAGCCCAGTCGCTCAAGGAGATCGCGAAGATCTACAGCAGCGATGACCCGGCCGGTTTGGAGCTTGCATATACGTATTACACGCAGGACAAGGTCATGGCGCCCTTGCCGTATCCCAAGGCCGAACCGTACAAGGGCACCCTCGATGCGCTCTGCAAGAAGACGGAGCAGGCGTGCAACTTCGATATTGGGAAGATTCTCGACACGAGCTTCGTGCAGAGCGCCGCCGATCGCGGCCTCGGCAAATGAGGACAGTAAGAGGAAACCATCAGCCCTTCCCGATCCGGTTGCGAAGCGTGCCGATCATCGGCGAAAACGCGGGCGCGATGACTCGCGCCGCTACGCCTTTACGATTCGATTACGCAGCGTCCCGATCTTCGGTGAGGAGAGCTCGACTACGTCGCCGACTTTGAGGAAGCGCTCCAGCGATCGCTTGCCATCCGGCCCGCGGGGCGTCGAATCCTGCGCCGTGCCGGCCGACGTCCCGCCGGAGATAACGTCGCCGGGTACAAAGGTGAAGTCGCGCGACAGCTCCTCCAGCACCTCGGCGAACGTGAACACCATGTCTCTGGTGTTGTACTGTTGCCGGACCTCGCCGTTGACACGCAGTTCCACGTCGACTTCTTGCGGCTTCAACTCGCCAACGACAATGCATGGTCCCATCGACGTCGAGCCGTCGAAGTTCTTGGGCAGGTTGTAGCTCATCGGGCGCGGGCTGCCCATGCCGTCACGGATGCTCCAATCGTCGAACAAGGTCACGCCCCAGACGTATTCGCCGAGCCTCGAACCCGCGATGTCCTTCCCCTGCTTTCCAATGACAATCGCCACCTCGCCCTCGTAATCGAAATAGGTGCAGCGCTTCGGGAACGGGATCTGGTCTTCCGGCCCCGCGACGGTATACGGCACCTTCCAGAAGCCCCACTGGCCCGCCTCGCGGGTGCGGCGTGTGACCTCCTCGAGCGTCAGGTTGCCGTCTCCCTGCATGCCGCGAAGGTGGGCGGCGTAGTTGCCGCCGACACAGGCAATACGGCGTGACGGCCACGGAGCGCGGAGCTTGACGCTGCTGAGGCTCTGCAGCGCACCGGGCTCCAGCGACGACGCACGGTCGACGGCCAGTTGGGCTCCCTGGATTGCGGCGGGGCCGGCGTTGATGAAGTCCTCGAGATCGGCGGGGAGGCTCGAGTCGGCGCGATTGAGGTCGATGACCTGTTCGCCTGCCAGGACGCCGACGCAACGATCGTCACCAAAGACAACGATTCTCATTGGTTCTCTCCTTACGCTATCGGTATCTCCCTTCTCCCCCTGAGGGAGAAGGGCCGGGGATGAGGGGGACGGCACCGGGCGGCAGGGTACAAGACCCCGCCCTACGACAGCTCCGAGTCCGTTCCTCGACGCGTCCTCAGCGCGTCCGTCGCCTCACTATCCAGTTCGTAGCGCCGGCCGTCGCGGCGGATGATGACGCCGTAGTCACGCTCGACCGTCTCGAGCGACACGTAGCTGGAGCGGACGTCGGCAAGCACTCGCTCAGGATCGCGCTCCAGCGGCGACCAAAAGCCGCCGCCGCCACCCGTCTCGGTGATGTATCCGTCGCCCGGCTCAAGGCGCGTTGGACTCACTTTCCCGGTTGGGAAGCGCTCGATCGACCCGTCCGCCCGCGTGACGGTGATGCGGTTCGGCGCGGCCTCTGTACCGCCCATCAACCCCCACGGCGGGTAGAGCGTCCGCTCGATCTGAGTCTGGAACAGCGCCGGTGACAGCATCTCCACCTGCTGGACAACACCAAGCCCGCCACGATACTTGCCTGCGCCCGCAGAGTCCGGACGCAGCGACCGTTGCAGCACAAGCACCGGCGACTTCGCCTCCGTTGCCTCCACGGGCGAGTTGTGCGTGTCGCCATCGTTCAGGCAGACGGTTCCGCTCATCCCGTCTTCGTCAAACTTGGCTCCCCAGCCGCCTCCCGCCAGGCCGACGCCAATGCTGGTGCCCATCGTCAGGTTTCCGGTTCGTGGGTCAAAGTAACCGTAGGCGCCGCCGGCGGCGAGATCGGCGTGATGGCCGGCCGGCACCCGCTCCGGGCACGCCGGCGCTAGCGCCTTGAAGATCGTATCCACCACGCTCATTGGAATCGTCATCCACCAACGAACCGCTGCGGGCTTGGTGGCGCTGATTACGCGACCCGGCGGCAGGATAATTGTAAGCGCGCGGAAAGAGCCATCGTTAATCGGAAGCAATACCGGCGTCGTCAGGCACTTGAAGGCGACTTCGGCCGCGGAGCGGCCCGCGGTCGGGCCCGAGTTGAAGTAGCCGGAGACCTGCGGGCTCACCCCGCCGAGGTCAATGGTCATCTCCTCGCCCGCCACCTCGACCCGCACACGAATGGGAATGTGTTTACCAATGGATACGCCGTCGTCGTCCATGAAGCTGTCCGCCTCGTAGACTCCGTCCGGGATATCTCGGACCGCCGCGCGTGCGAGACGATCGCTTTGCTCATAGATTATGTCGATGCTTTGTCTAAAGGCGTCGTTGCCGTAGCGCTCGACCAGCTCTGACAGACGGCGCTCACCGGTGCGAATCGATGCGATCTGGGCGCGAAAATCGCCCATGGCGCGTTCGGGCACGCGACAGTTGGCACGGATGATCGCGGTCAGCTCCAGATCCTGACGGCCGGCCTTGAAGATCTTAACGAAGGGCATCTGCAGGCCCTCCGAGTAGATGTCGCGAGTGACGCCGCCCAGGACGCCGCCGACGTCCGGCCAGTGGGCCATCGAGGACGAGAATCCCATCAACTCACCGTCATTGAAGACCGGCAGGGTGAAGATCATGTGATTCAGGTGGCTGCCCATCACCTGCGGGTCGTTGGTGAGCAGAATATCGCCGGGTTCGATCTGCTCCCTGCCCCAGAACGCGATCTTCGCTTTGATCGAGTCGGCCAGACCGCGAATGAACATCGGCAGGCCGAGCCCGATCGAGATCGTCCGGCCTTCGGCATCGAACAGCCCGACGGTGAAGTCCTCGGCCTCGTAGATGATCATGTTGTAGGCCGTGCGCATCAGGTTCGTTTTCATCTCGTCGGTGATCGAAATGACGGCGTTGCGGATGACCTCCGCGGTAAACGCGTCGACGGCGGTGGTTTCAGTGGTGACGGTCATGGGGCTTCTCCAAGACGCCTGGGCGGCGTGTCTGGTGTGGCGGGCGGGTTTGAAACCCGCCCCTACAAAGCTAGCTTGGGCGGCGTGTCTGGTGTGGCGGGCGGGTTTGAAACCCGCCCCTACAAACCTAGTTGCATCACGAGATGTCCGTAGCGGTTCACTGTTACCGACCAGCCGGGATCGACGATCGTCGTCGATGCGAGCTCCTCAATCACCGCGGGGCCGTCGATGACATTCCCCTCGAGCAGCAGCGCCCGGTCGAACACCGCCGCCTCGGACTCGTGCCCCCCAAAGACAACGGGCCGGCTGCCCCGCCGCGCGTCCCGCGGCGGCGTGCGATCGCCGTGTGGTATCGCAACCATCTCCGGCTTGCTCAGCCTGCCGATGGCCGACACGCGTAGCGTGACAAGCTCGGCCGCCTCGTCGGCAGCGCTGTGACTGTATCGAAGCTCGTGTGCCTCGTCGAAGCGACGCTTGATTTCCTCACGGGCCTCCTCGCGGCTGACTTCAGCCGGAGCGCGCACGGCGACGGAGTGCTCCTGGCCCGCGTAGCGCATATCGATCGCGCGCTCAAATACGACCGCGTTGGTCGGGACGCCCGACGCGCTGAGGGCAGCCCGACCTTCACCCTCAAGCCGGCGGAACTGTGTTTCCAGCTCAGGCATGCTTATGTCGTCCAGGCGCTCGAAGACTGTCTGGACGAAATCGCGCCGGAGGTCGGCCTGGAGCATTCCCAGCGCCGAGAAGTGCCCCGGCGCCTGGGGTATGACGACCGTTCCGATCGAGAGCTCACGCGCGACCGCCGCCGCGTGCAGAGGACCGCCGCCGCCGTAGGCGACGAGCGTGAAGTCGCGCGGATCGAGACCTCGCTGGAGCGTCACCTGGCGTACGGCGTTCGCCATCGCGGACGTTGCGATCTCCAGCATCCCTTCCGCAGCTCGCTGGAGGCCGACGCCGAGTGGCATCGCGATCCGTTCTCGTAGGGCGGCCTCGGCGGCGGCGCGGTCCAGCGGCATTGCCCCGCCGAGAAAGCGATCCGGAGCCAGCCGCCCAAGCAGCACGTCCGCGTCGGTCAGCGCCGGCTCCAGTCCGCCGTGACCATAGGACGCGGGCCCGGGCTCGGCGCCGGCGCTGCGCGGACCGACGTGCAGCCCGCCGCCTTCGTCCAGCCAGGCGAGGCTGCCGCCGCCGGTCCCAACCTCGACGATGTCCAGAACCGGAACTCGGATCGCCAGGCCGCTGTTGTAGCCGCCGATGAAGTAGTCAGCCGCGACGCCGGCCTCGCCCTGACGGATGACACAGGCCTTCGCCGTCGTACCGCCCATATCAAACGCAATCGCCGACTCCAGCCCCAACGCCTCCGCCAGCGCCATCGTGCCGACGACCCCACCGGCGGGTCCGGATTCCATCATCTGAATGCACTGGCGCCGGGCGACCGGTACATCGCACAGCCCACCGTTGGATTGCATGATCAGTAGGTTGCCGCGGAAGCCGTCGTTCTGCAGCCGCTGTTCCAGATCGCTGAGATACGTGCTGACGGTCGGGCCGACATAGGCATTTGCGACAACGGTCGAGGTGCGCTCATACTCGCGGTACTCGCGCGTCAGCTCGTGGGAAACGCTCACGAACATCGAAGGATTGGTCTGCCGCAGGATCTCGGCCATCCGTAGCTCGTGTTCAGGCCAGCGGTACGAGTGAATGAACATTATCGCCGCGGCCTCGACGCCCTCTCCGGCCAGAATCGATGCGACCTCTTGCGCAGCTGAGTCGTCCAGCGGCGTCCGCACGCTGCCATCGACGAGCATCCGCTCCGGTATCTCAAAGATGAGCTCGCGAGGTACGAGCGGCCGGTGCTTCTGAAAGCGCGGATTGAACGACTCGGGCCGGTTGATGCGGCCGATCTCGTAGACGTCGCGAAACCCCTTGGTCGTGATCAAAGCGGTTTTGGCGCCTCGGCGCTCGACGATGGCGTTGATTACCACAGTCGAGCCGTGGATGAGGAATTGCGTCTGCGCGAGTCTCGCGCCGGCAGCCGTCAGGCCCTCCTGCACTCCGCGAGCCAGCTCCGCCGGTGTGGACGGTGCCTTGCCAAGCTGAACGGCACCGGACGCCTCATCAAACAAGACAACGTCCGTAAACGTGCCACCGATATCGACGCCCGCTCTCATATCGCGGTTCAGCGTAGGAACGCGGGCCGCGGAGCGTCAACTCCGCGGCAGCGCTGCCGCGCGGGCGCGATGAATCGCGCCCCTACGGACTAAGATGAGGACAATCGCCCGTCAACCAGCTCGAGTTTGGACGGAGGCAGACTATGGCCACGACGCAGCAGTCACCGGTGACGGCTCCGACGCGCGAGGACTTCGTCGCACGGGCAGCGGCGCTGGTACCGGAGCTCAAGCGCCTTGCACCGGCGACCGAGGAAGCCCGCCAGATCTCCAAGGAGACCGTTGCTGCCATCCGCGCTGCCGGACTGCTGCGACTGGCCAGCCCTGACCGCTACGGTGGCTGCGGCCTCGACTTCGACTCCGCGACCGAGGTCGAGGCGGAATTGGGTCGCGGGTGCGGCTCGACCGCCTGGTGCTACGGCGTCTGGTCGATCCACAACTGGGCGACGGGACTGTTTCCGCAGGAGGCCCAAGAAGAGTACTACGCGGACCCAGATGTCATCTCCTCGTCGTCGTACTACGCCACTGATTCCAATGTCAGTCCAGTCGATGGCGGCTACCGCATCTCGGGGCGCTGGGGATTCTCCAGCGGCTGTGACGCTGCAAGCTGGGTGACACTGGGTGGCGTCGGTCCGCAGGGGATACTCTGGTTCCTCGTCCCATCGACCGACTACACCATCGACGACACCTGGTTCGTGGCCGGGCTGAAGGGCACGGGCAGCAGGGACATACTCATCGACGATGCCTTCGTGCCCGCGCACCGAGTGCTCGAGTTCGCTGTCGCCGTCGAAGGAAAGACCAGCGGTTGGAAGTTGCACCACCGTCCCAGCTACCGCGTTCCGCTCTTTACGGCGCTCTCATGGGCGATTGCGGCGCCGCACATCGGCATCGCACAGGGCGCAATCGACGAGTTCACCGCGCAGGCAGTGGGGCGGACGGCGCCCACCGGCCGGTCGCAGGCCGAGTCCGCCGCCACCCAGTTGCGGCTGGCGGAGTCCGCGATCGAGGTCCAGATCGCGCGGATGCTGATGCGGCAGGACACGCGCGAGGTCCTCGACCGCGGCGAGACCGGCGAGCCGTTCAGTCTGCTCGATCGGGCTCGCATGCGCCGCGACGAGGCATTTGTGGCCAGACTGTGCGTTCGCGCGACCGATCGCGTCTACGAGGCGGCGGGCGGTCACGCGCTCTACTCCGACAACCCGCTGCAACGCTACCAGCGCGACATCCACGCGGCAGCGCACCATGTGTCGATGCGCTGGGATACGAGTGGGGAGTTGTACGGCCGCCTGGCTCTCGGCCTCGAGCCGCCGCCCGGCGCCCGATTTTAGCAGTTCCGCAATGTTGAATCATGGCTCGTGAGCGGTGGTCGTCGCCCATAGTCCGTGCTGGACTCGCGGGGGCTCTGTTGCTGGCATCGGCCCTGAATGCGCATGGGCTGATGCAGGGTGCACGCCCGCTATTCGCCGGTCAGGCTTCCTCACTCGCAGCGGCACTGACGGACGATCCGACGACCGTTGCGACAGGGCAGCCGGTCGGCTTCACCTGGAGAGTGGGTGGTCCATCGTTCGCACCGCTGACAGCCGTGGCCGCTGCGACGATCGACTTCGGCGACGGCGGGACATTCTACGGCGGTAGCGGTAGCGGTCAGGTGCTCAACGGCACCACCGTTCACGCATATGCCGTTCCGGGGACATATTCGGCCGTCCTGCAAGGGGTGACGCAGGACGGCGAGTCGGTAACCTCGACGGCTACGATCTCTGTAACCTCGGGCGCGCGTCTGGCGGCGGTCCAGCTTCAGGCCCTACCGGCGAGCCCCGCGGTCGGTCAGTCCGTGAGCTTCACCTACTCAATCACTGGTCCACCCGGTACCACCGCGACCATCAGCTACGGAGACGGCACGGTCGAGACCCTCGCCGGCTTGAGCGGAGCCGCCTCGCACGCCTACCAAAGCGCCGGTACCTATGCGGCGCTTTTGGCGGCAACGGGCAACAGCGGCCAGGTGGTAGGCGCCGCCTCTGCCATTGTCGACATAGGAGACTCCGGAGCGCCAGGCCAGCCCGGCTAGCTCACCCTCACGCCCGGAGGCACAGCAAGGAGCGCGTCATGAATGAAACCAAACTTGACGGCAAAATCGCGATCGTCACAGGAGCGGGAAGCGACATCGGCCTCGGCTGGAACATGACGCAGGCGCTGCTCGAGGCCGGCGCGCGCGTCGCTCTGGTCGACGTCGATTCCACCGCCCTCGAGGCGCGCTCCGCCGAAGCGAGGAGGATCAGCGGCGCTGAAGGCGGCTTCACGACTATCACTGCCGACGTGACCAGCTACGCCGATGGGACCAGGGCTGTTGCTACGGCCGTCGAGCGCCTGGGCGGGCTCCACATCCTCGTCAACAACGCCGGCATCAACCCTGCCGCCGGCGCGTCCTTCTGGGACCTCGATCCGCAGCACTGGCTGCGGACGATCGCGACCAACCTCACCGGCCCCTTCCTAATGGCAAGGGCCGCCGTAGAACACATGCGGGCTCAGCGCTGGGGCCGGATTATCGGCGTCACGACCAGCTTCGACACGATGCTTCGAGCAGCGCCCTACGGTCCGGCAAAGGCCGGGCACGAAGCCCTGATCGCGGTGATGGCGCGCGAGCTCGAGGGAAGCGGGGTGACCGCCAACGTGCTCGTGCCGGGCGGGGCGACACTCACCAATATGACGGCCGGCAGGCGGGATGCCACCGGCCTGCTGCGTCCGGAGGTGATGCAAAAGCCGGTTATTTGGCTCGCCTCAGCAGACTCCGACGGCTTCAATGGGCGCCGGATTATCGGGAAATTCTGGGACGATGCCCTGCCGATAGCCCAGCGATTGGAGAAGGCAAGCTGGCCGGTGGCGTGGCCCGAGCTGGAGCGGCTGGCGTCGAGCCAGCGCTAAAGCCTCGGGTTGCCTGGCGGGGCGCGATACGGCTCTGCACGACGGCGATGAGCTCGTGCTCTACAGCCCAATGGAGGGCGGCTGACCCTCACCCCAACCCTCTCCCAGAGGGAGAATGAGATATGGGACGTCAGCGCGCATCCTGCTGATGAGTGAGGACTCCGTCTGACGCCGACTTTGGGCCCTCCTCTGCATGGACGGTGTAAAGCGTCACGAAGACCGCGATTCCGCCGAGCATCAGGACAATACCGACGGCCCATGCCAGCACGATCGGGTAGGCGATTACGATGATGCCCAGAATGATCGCGAGCGCTGCGGCGACGCTGGACATGACCGTACCTGCGCGCTCGATGAGTTGCAATGGGTGCATCTGCACGAGGAGATCTCCTTTCCCCAGAGGCCGGACCGGTCGGTTCTCCAGGCTTCGCACGAATCGGGACCGGGCGATCGAGATGGCTGGGCGCCGACGGGGGCTTCCGGCGGCGCAGCGTAACCGGATCTCACTGACCGTCTGGCCGAGCGACCGCTCTACGCTCTGCTTTACGTGATCGCGGACCGCGGTGGAGACGTCGAACAGGTTTGCGTAGCGATCGACCGTTAGACGTCCGATGAGCACAAGGCTGCCATGCTCCGTTCGCACGTCGATCCGACTGTCGATAACGCCGAATACCGTCCGTGCCTCATGTTGAGCCAGGTCGCGGACGACCTGTCTGTCCAGTGTGACGCGGCCGGACCCGTCATCCAGGAGCGTCAATGCCGAGTGCTGTTGCCCGTTCGACACAACCTCGGCCACCAGCAGCGCCAACGCGAGCAGGATTAGCACGGCACAGACGGCGAATGCCGCGATCGCGGCGCCGCCGCTGAGGCCGGCAAACGGCGCCAGCGGCTTGTAGAGCCACGAAACGCCGGGGATGCTCTGAGTCGCGATCCCACCCGCTGCCACTACCGCACCGGCGCAACAATACACAAGCAGGGCCGCGGCAAGTATCAGCAGGGCGACGCGGTTGAAGACATTCATAACCTCTCCAGATATATCGCGGCCCTGAGTTCAACTGCATACCCAGTTGGAGGTATGAAATACGTATCGTACGGCGCTTGGCGCCTCGCGCGCGGCCACGCTATCCGTCTTGATACGGGAACAGCTCCTCGACGGCGTACGGACGCGGAAGTATGCGTTGCTCGTGGGCGAACAGAAGCAGCGCACCCAGTGACGGGCGATTGGCGGCGATCCCATAGGGAAGCGGGTCGTTCGCCGGCAGCGCCAGCTCTTCTACTAATGCGGGAACAGCAGATACGGATGGAACACTGGATATGGAGTCGAGCCAAAATCGTTTCGCCAGCTCAAACGCAGCGACCAGCGACGCCGCGAGCCACGGGTGCTGCTCGAGCAAGGAATCGCGGACAACGATCGTGTGATTGATTTGGTAGATACCAGTCCGCCGGCAGTATTCCGCCGCGGCCCTGCGCGCCTCCGGAATCAGCGGCTGGACCCGCGCCGCCTCAACATTCAGCCCGATACCGGCGGCAATCTGTCCGTTTAGAAGCATTTGGGCGAGATCGGCATCCAACGCATAAACAACGTTCGGCGGCGCATCCGCCTGATACTCCAGAACGTGCTCCTCCTCGGCGGCGACCCAGGTGATCGCATCGAGGTCCACTTCGTATTCGCCTGTGAGAACCCCGCGCACCCAAAGCCCGGCGGTCCCGGTATAGGCGCGCGAGCCGACGCGCTTTCCCTCGAGATCGGCGGGCTCTCGCACGCCCGCCTCGACGTTAACGGCGATGCCCGCGTGCGATTGTGGAAAAGCGCGAACCGGAAATACCGGTAGCGCCGTGAATCCCTTGTCGTAGACGCGGGCAAGTAGGTAGCCGGTAATCGACATTTCCGCGACGTCGAACTCGAGGCCGCGGCACATGCGCTTGAAGATCTCCCCGATCGGCGTGATGTCGACCAGGTCAAGCCATACGCCGGCGGGACGCACCCGCCCATCGCGAAGCGCCTGTACATGCGGATAGGAGCCGATCGCGGCTTTCAGGTGGAGCACGTCCGTCATCCCTGGTCGCTTCCCTCCATTCTCCCCTTCCACGTCCCGTTTTCCCCTTCCCTCGAGGGGAAGCGTCTGGGGGATAGGTCGCCTCCCCCATCATTCGCGCTCTTTCGCTATACTCCAGCCTGCACGGCAGAGAGTAAATACCTGCCGGCAACCCGACAATCCGCGGTCCCGTGCTTAGATGAAAGGAACGAACGCATGGCCGTGCCCAACTACTGGAGCACGTTGTCGTCGCAGCGGCTCCGCCGCCGGCGCCTACTCAGCGCGGCGGGCAGTGTAGGCCTCGGCACGATCGCTGCCGGCTTGGCCGCCTGCTCCACGTCAAATAAGGGAACCCAACCGGCCCCGGGAAGCAGTGCGCAGACATCGCAGCAAACGGCGAAGCCCGGCGGCACTCTCAATGCTTATGTTCCCTTCAACACGCCGCTCGACCCTCAAAAAGTATCGGCGCAGCCTCAGCGCACCGTGTCGGGAGTCTACAGCCGCCTCTTCCGTTTCAAAGCAGGCGCGGACCCCAAGATTCTCAGCAATCGCGAGCTCGAGAACGAGTTGGGCCTGAGCGCGGAGTCTGCCGACGCCATCACATGGACCGTGAAGCTGCGGCCGGACGCGAAGTTCACGAACATCGCGCCGGTTAACGGGCACGCTGTGGAAGCGGAGGACGTCAAGGCCGCATTCACTCGTATCCTCGACCCCGTCACGAGCAGTCCCAACCGTGCGCAGCTCGGCATGATCGACGCGACCCAGATCCAGACGCCCGACAAGACGACGGTCGTCTTCAAGCTTAGGTTTGCCTACGCGCCGTTCAGCAAAACGCTCGCCTCGGCCGCCTACTCGCTCATCCTGCCGCGGGAGGCGCTGGCCGGGACCTACGATCCCGCGAAGGACGTCATCGGCAGCGGACCGTTCTTGCTCGAGAGCACCCAGCCCGACGTGGCCTACACGTACAAGCGCAACCCGGATCACTTCGAGAAGGGCCGGCCCAACGTGGACGCGCTGAAACTCGCCGTGGTGCCGGACTCCGCCCAGCAGCTGGCGCAGTTCAGCGCCGGCAACATTGACGAGCTCCAGCAGGTCGCCTTCGACGACCTCGAGACGGCCAAACAGCGAAACCCGAAGGCGACTCTGATTAGAGCCGCCTACGGAACACCAAATCCGGTCTTCTGGCAGCTCGGCGACCCGACATCCGCGTTCGCCGACGTGCGGGTCCGGCGGGCATTCTCCATGGCACTCGACCGTGACAGTATGGCCAAGGTCGTCTATGGGGGCGATGCCCTGGCGACCGTCTTCATTCCCGCCTACATGGGAAAGTGGTCGATGCAGGTGAGCGACCTGCCTGCCGAAACCCAGCAGTGGTACAAGTACAACCCCAGCGAAGCGAAGAAGCTACTCGACGCCGCCGGCGCCTCGAACCTGCAACTCAGGTTCGCCATGGTGGTCAACGGGCCCGGCGCCTTCGCCCCGACGCCGGGCGCCAGGAAGCACATCGAGACCATCAATAACATGCTTGGGGCAGTTGGCATCAAGACGAACATTGTTACGATCGACTACAACAAGGATTATGTTGACGCCGGCAAGGGGAGCAGCCAGGGTTATTACGACAAGGACATGATCATTTTTGGCGGCTTCTCCCCCTATACCGAATCGGACGAGTGGCTGTTCAGCTACTTCCATTCGAAAAGCGCCAATAGCCACACGAACGTCAAGGACCCACAGCTTGACGCCATGATCGACAAAGAACGGACACTCGTCAACGATGGCGACCGGCTCACGGCGGTCAAGGATATTCAGAAGTATGTCGCCGACAAGGTCTACCAACTCTCGACAGTCGGCCAGTATTACTACTACTTCGTGGCGCCGCGCGTCCACGATTACGCGTACGCCGACTCACTCGGCTACATGTCGGAGAGCTACGCGAAGCTCTGGCTGGATACGTAAGAAGGTGGCCTGTCGGGGCTGGGCTTGCCCACCGGCCCACCCAAACAGATCTTTCGTCGGGGGTTACACCCCCGCGCCCCCCGCTACACGCCGCCGTTTCGGCGGCGCACACTCTCCGCGTAACGGAGCGTGTGAGCCTCGAGGGATTGGAAATACGAGGGGAGGTCTAGGTAATGACGAACCAGTCGTACTGGTCGCGGATCTCGAGACGCCGGACGCGGCGTCAGCTGCTGGGGGGCATGCTGGCACTGGGCGGGGTCGCGACACTCGCCGCGGCCTGTGGGAGCGGCAATCCGGGCGGCGGCGGCGCGCGGCCATCCGGTGCGGATCAAGCCGCTGCTACTTCCGGCCCGCCGGCGAAGTTGACCATTTCAGTCGGCGCAGCAGACCCGGGCTACATGTACCCGTACATCGCTAGGGCCGGGGCCTACAGCATCTTCCAGAAGAACGGCCTCATCGTCGACATCCAGGTCATCCCTGGGCCGCAGGCGCTGGCCGCGCTGATATCGGGCAATATCCAGATCGCGACCGCGGGCGCCGGTGAGACCCTGGGCGCGGCGGTTGGCGGCGCCCAGCTCTCAATCGTCGCCTCACCGAGTCCGGTCTTCGCCGGCAACATCTACGCCCGGCCCGAGATCAAGACTCCGTCCGATCTCAAGGGCAAGAAGGCGGCCATCACCAGCGCCGGCGGTACCTACGACACCCTCCTCCGCGCCTCGTTTCCCAAGATGGGGCTGCAACCGGACAAGGACATCACACTGATCTCAACTGGGTCGATCGATAACGCGCTCGCCGCGCTGCTGACCGGATCCGTCTCGTGTGCGCCGTCCGGCATCGGACCCAACTCCATCAAGCTGGAACAGAACGGCTGCCATGTGATCTTTGATCCATCCGGAGTTCCGTTTGCAGCCGCGAGCACCGTCATGCAGAAGTCGTGGATCACCTCAAACCGCGGCGTCGCCCAACGCTATGTCGATTCAATTGTCGAGGCGATCACGCGCATGAAGCATGACAAGCCGTTCGCGATTTCGGTACTCAGGGACTATCTCGGTTCCCCTCCGGACGATGTGCTCAACGTCACCTACGATTACTACTCCCAGGACAAGATAGTGCCGCCGCTGCCGTTCCCGAAGGCGGAGTACTACAGCATCCAGCTAGACCAGATCTCGAAGACGAATGACGCCGCGAAAGGCTTCGACCTCACCAAGGTCGTCGATCCCGCGTTCGTCGAGAGCGCGGCGACGCGAAAGCTCAACCAGTGACAGTCAATACGAACAGTGGCTTAGCCATCTGATTCGCGCCACCGGTCCGCCAGGGGCACGTTCTCCGAGTAGTAGCGACGTCTAATGACGGCTCGCGGTGTAGTGGCTCGCGAGAAGGTCATCCCCGAAGTCACCGTCCGGGTCGCGCCAGACGCTGTGCGTGTGATTCGCATCGTTTTGCGTGCAGTCATACTCAATGAGCAGACGCTGGCCCTGGATGCGGTAGTAGTGCGGCTCTGCGTATCCCGCCGATCCCGCCCAGGCGAAGAAGGCGCCGTCCAGGCGCTCCGGCGAGACAAGCGACTCGTATTGACGTGCGATTGCGTCCGGCATGTGCGAGAGGTAGCCGCGGACCAGATTTGCGAGCGTCTCACGCTGGACCGCTGTCATCTCCCTGGCGCCCAACCCCTTCGGGGTCGAGGCTGAGTAGCGCAGCCTCTCGTCGTGCTCGGGCGTCAGGCCCAGCTTGTCGCGCAGCCCCTGGCCGCCCGGGCCTGTACCACCGACCGTGTACAGCGCGCCGTCCTCGACGCGTGGCAGGTTCCTCTGCACGATGTCAGTCGCCGCGATGTCCGAGATCACGGCGCGGTTGCGCTGGTCTGGGTCGAGCTGACCAAGCAGGTCGCGGGCGAAATCTTCTTCCGCGGCCAGCGCCCGCAACGTCTTCCCACCGGGCATCACCAGCCGCGCCGGCTCGGCGCCGAAGAAAGCAGGCGTGGGCGAGATGCCGCCGTTGCGCAGCGTGTAGTGCAGGCTGAGGTGGTGTCCGCCGATGGTCCAGCCCCATCCGGAAGCATGGCCGGGGGTACCAAATACCGCGACGCTGTAGTTGCCGGGGTCCCGAACGCGCGTGTTCGGCAGGTCGCCGTAGGTGCGGTCGGGGAAGCTGGAATGGTAGTCGACGGCCCACTCAAGCGCCAGGACGATGGCGGCATAGTTGTAGCCGGCCTCGCTCAGGCCGGCGGCCATGAGCCTGCGCAGCCACTGGTACTGCTCAGCCGTAGTCTCGCGAAGCGGTAGGCCATGCCGGGGCGTCGGTGTGTAGTACCAGCGCCGGCGCGTCTCCTCGTCCTCAAACGGGACCGTAGCCTTATCGCGCTGAGCGTCCTGCAGGCTATCGAGGAAGCCGGCGGCTGCCCGTGTCATCTCTCCTATCAGGGTTGCGATATCGGCCGTTGCGACCTGTGCCATGACCACATCCTTATGATTCCACTGGGAGGATCCCGATTCGGCTCCGCGTCCCCAATGATACGCCGCCAAGTCGCAATATCAGATAATTTGTAGTGCCATTACGAGTTGGGCGAGGGAGCGTCATGAATTAGTGGCTGGACCGGCGCACGCCCTCGGCCTCCTCCTCACCCGATATGGCATCCTCGCCCTATTTGTCCTGCTCACCATGGAAGAGGTTGGCGTCTGGCTGCCACTGCCCGGCGACCTCCTGATTGTGTACTTCGGCTACCGAGCGGTCCACGCGCCGCAGCCACTACTCAGCGCGATTCCTGTGCTCCTCACCGTCGTCGCCGCGGCGATGTGCGGCTCGACCCTCCTGTTCATGCTCGTCCGGCGCTATCGACGGATGCTCCGTCGCCTCGGACCGCTCATTCACCTTGATGAGACCCGTCTGCGACGGATGGAGGCCTGGTTGCGGCGCAGAGGCGCTCCGGCCGTCGTTTTGGTGCGTCTGGTACCGGGGCTGCGGATCCCCACGACGATCGTGTCCGCAACCTTCGGGCTGCGTCTCACAGTCTTCGTCCGCGCTATCGCCGTGTCTGCGCTTCTCTGGGGTGCGCTCTATTTCGCGGTCGGAGCCGCTGGAGCGACCGCAATTGACACCGCCGAACGCTTGGTTCGTGCGGAAATCTCTCGTTGGCTGCTGCCACTGCTGGTCGCGGCAGCAGTTGCGGCTACTATCGTTCGCTTTCGGCACTCGCGAGCCACGAGCGGCCGCAAATCGTAGTATAGCCGCACAAACCGCACGGAGATCGTCAGTGTGGAACTTGTTCATGGCAGCCAGTCCCCATGCTCCGCTCGGCCCGTGGACGTGGCTGCGTGCGACAGGTGACTTCCAAACCAGCAGGCGGCGAGCCGCGCAACCTGCTCCATGGCGCCCGGCTCCTCAAACATATGGGTAGCGCCGGGAACGATCACCAGTTGCTTCTCAGGCTGGAGTCGTTCCAGAGCCTGCTCGTTGAGGCTGATCACGGCGGTGTCGCTCCCGCCCACGATGAGCAGCGTTGGCGCGCGCACCCTCGTGAGCGCGTCCCCTGCGAGATCCGGCCGGCCTCCGCGTGACACGACCGCTCGTACCGATTCAGTCCTAACGGCGGCCGCAGCCAGCGCTGCGGCGCCGCCGGTGCTGGCGCCGAAGCAGCCGACCACAAGGTTTGCCGTGCGCGCATCGCTGGCAAGCCAATCGATGGCGGCGACAAGGCGCGCGGGGAGCAACTCGATGTCAAACCGTAGCTGACCGGTCTGGAGGTCGATCGCCTCTTCCGCGGGAGTAAGGAGGTCCAAGAGCAGCGTCGCAAGACCGGCCTCCTGCAGCACTGCCGCCACATAGCGGTTGCGCGGGCTGTGGCGGCTGCTGCCGCTGCCGTGGGCAAACAGTACGACGCCATCCGCCCGAACGGGAACAGTCAGATCGCCATCGAGCCGAACGCCGACAGCCGGAATCGCGACTCCAATGGTTGGGCTGCCGGCGGTGTCCGTCTTAGGTTGTTCGGCAACAGCGCCGCCCCGCTTCTGCCACTGTTTGCGGAGCTGAATCACCGTCTCGTCGGACGTCTGGGTGAAGTCGCGGTACCAGAGACCCACAGCGTGGAAGTTGGGCGGACTTGCGACACAGACGAGATCGTCGACCTGCGATCGAAGCGTCACCAGCGTCTCGGGAGCACAGACAGGGATCGCCAGGATAATCCGGCTGGCGCCAAAGGCCCGTGTTGCCCGGACGGCCGCCAACGCGGAGACCCCGGTTGCAAGGCCGTCATCGACGATGATCACCGTGCGATCCCTGAGGTCCGGCGCCGGCTCATCGCCGCGGAACCGCCGCCGCTGGCGCTCCAATTCCGTCCGTTCCTCGGCCTCCACCTCGGCCAGCTGCGAGGGCGTAATTCCCAGGGCGCGCACGGCATCCTGGTCCAGCACTGAGGCCCCACCCAACGCGATCGCGCCGATACCGTACTCGCGATGCCCGGGGGCGCCGAGCTTTCGGGACACCGCCGCGCGGTAGACCAAGGACGATCGGCCGTTCGTCGCGGTAGGACTCGAGGCGGCCGGCGAGCTGGCGCCCGGCATCCTCGCGATCGCGGAAGAGCTGTGCACCGGCGACGCCGCCATAGCCCGAATCAACGGAGCGAGTTCCATGGCTTGTCATTTCTCCACCGCCTCCAGGGTCATGCCCCTTGATTCTGCCCTGCCGGTACCGCATCGAATCACCCGAATGGGGAAGGTAGAACACGTAGAGACCAGGCTACGTGGGCAGTATGCGGCGTCACAGCGCCGAGAAAGGAGGAACACAATGACCAACCGTCACACGCGCTCAACCGATCAACGGCCGGCCGTGTGTCCGGCCTGTGGAGGTCCGCCGCTCCACCCCGGCAATTGTATTGATCACGATGGCAATGTACTTCCAACCTATGAAGCGTTGGCCCGAACGTGGGAGGAGCAGGGGCGCCCGCAGATGGGCACTGCGGAGCTCGTGGATACAGACGAGCTAATCGATGACTGGGGAGACGACGAGCGCCCAGCGTAGGCCGACCGACTCATCGTGGGTAGCGCCGTCAGCGGCGGCGGTTGATTTGTCACGTCTGGGACTCGCTTTATAGCCCGATCGAGTTATAAACTTCTCCTTCGAGGGAAAGGAGCGAACACGAATGACGACGCAAATACGACAGCGGCTGCTGCCGCGCATGAGCTGGAAGGCAGCGGTTGTATCGGCCACGTTTGCCCTGCTGATTGCAGTTTCGGTTTCAGTGCGGCAGGCCTCACCAGCATCAGCCCAGGGGCCGGCCGTCCCGGTTACGTCTCAGCTCTTCGGAACCTGGAACTGGCCGTACAACTGGAATTCCGGATACAACAATTGGCCCTATAGCTACGGCTTGAACAACTGGGGCTACAACAACTACTGGGGTTACAACAACTACAACTACTGGGGCTACAACAACTGGTCGCCCTATTCCTACGCTGCCTACGCATGGCCCTACGGCCTCCACGCTTCAAACTCGCCCTACAACTACAGCAACGTCTATTGGACCGGCTATAACGCATCGAGTGTCAGCGTCACCCCCGGTAGCTGGAGCCCAGCGTGGATCTACTGCTCTCTCCTGGGGGGAGGCCCAATCTGGGTCGATGCCCACAACATACCGGCCGGAGTCGCGTGCTGACCCCCTAGTCCGCCGAGAGCCAACGCCGAATAAAAGCGAGAGTACCTGCGGCGCAGGTACTCTCGCTTTTCCCGGCCATGCCGCGGTTTAAGATGCAATTACCGGCCTCACTCATGCGGCGGGACGTGGCAGCGGCGGGAGTGCGCAGGATGTTCCATTTCGACCCAGCGATCTCGAGCGCCGTTGAGGGACCGGGCGCCCCTCCGGCGGCCGCGCAACCGAGCGGTCCTCTCAGCGATGAGCTTCTGCTGCGGATGCACCGTTACTGGCAGGCGGCCAACTACCTGACCGTCGGCCAGATCTACCTGCGCGAGAACCCCCTCCTGCGCACCCCTCTACATCCTGAGCAGATCAAGCCGCGCCTGCTCGGCCACTGGGGGACCTCGCCGGGACTGAGCCTGATTTATATACACCTGAACCGGCTCATCAAGCTCCACGACGCGAACATGATCTTCCTCGCCGGACCAGGGCATGGGGGACCTGCAGTCCTAGCCAACGTCTACCTGGAAGGAACCTACTCCGAGGTCTACCCAGAGGTAACACGCAATTTGGCCGGACTGCAGCGCCTGTTCCGCCAGTTCTCGACGCCGGGCGGGGTGCCGAGCCATGTCAGCGTGCCAACACCCGGCTCGATCCACGAGGGCGGCGAGCTTGGCTATGTGCTCGCGCACGCCTTCGGCGCCGCATTCGACAACCCTGACCTGATCGTCGTGGCAGTGGTTGGCGATGGAGAGGCCGAGACAGGGCCGCTGGCAGGCTCATGGAAGGGCACCAGCTTTTTGAATCCGGTGCGGGACGGGGCTGTCCTGCCGATCCTGCATCTCAATGGCTACAAGATCAGCGGCCCCTCCGTGCTGGGCCGCTCACCCGACGCCGATGTCCGCGCCCTGCTCGAGAGCAACGGCTATCTGGTACATTTGGTCGAGGGTGACGACCCGCCGCAAATGCACCAGCAGCTCGCGGCGGCGCTGGACAGCAGCTTCGATGAGATCCGCACGATTCAGCAATCCGCGCGCGGTGGTGCACCCGCTGGACAGCACCGTTGGCCGGCCATTGTCTTGCGCAGCCCAAAAGGCTGGACCGGTCCGGTCGAGCTGAACGGCCTGGCCGTTGAAGGCACATTTCGCGCTCATCAGGTTCCCCTTCCCGATGTTAGAAATGACCGCAGCCAGCTCGAGATGCTGGAGGCCTGGATGCGGAGCTATCATCCCGAGACCCTGTTTGACGCAGAGGGCCGCCTCGATGCCGAACTGGCCACGCTGGCCCCGGCCGGAGAACGGCGCATGGGGAGCAACCCCCATGCCAACGGCGGACGGCTGCTCACGGGCCTTGACCTGCCGCCGTACCGCAACTACGCGCTTGAGGTTCAGAACCCTGGCGCCGAAATGCACGAGTCCACTCGCCAGCTTGGGAAGTACCTCCGCGACATCTATACACGTAACGCTCAGCGCGCCAATTTTCGCCTCTTCTGCCCCGATGAGATCGACTCCAATCGACTTGACAACGTCTTTGAGGTCGAGAATCGCTGCTTCCAGGGCAGACGCATCGGGATCGACGACCACATCTCGGCGTCCGGCCGGGTGATGGAGGTCCTGAGCGAGCACCTCTGTCAGGGCTGGCTCGAGGGATATCTGCTCAGCGGACGCCACGGGCTATTCGCAACCTACGAGGCGTTTGCCATGGTCTCCGCCTCCATGACGGTTCAGCACGCCAAGTGGCTCGAGGCGGCGGGCCAGCTGGACTGGCGCTCCTCGGTGGCATCGCTCAACATCCTGCTGACCTCAACCTGCTGGCGCCAGGATCACAACGGCTTCAGCCATCAGGGACCGGGCTTGATCGACGTGCTGTTGTCCAAGCGCGGGACCGTCACCGGCATCTACCTGCCGCCGGACGCGAACACACTGCTCTGCGTCGCCGACTCCTGCTTCCGCAGCCGCGATCAGGTCAACCTGATCGTCATCGACAAGCAGCCGGAGCTCCAATGGATGGACCTCAACGCGGCTTCGGAGCACTTCGCACAGGGCGCAGCGATCTTTCCCTGGGCTGGTAACGAGAGCGATGGCAATGATGTTGATGTCATTCTGGCATCCGCCGGCGACACGGCCACGCTCGAGACGATGGCCGCCGCCTGGTGGCTGCGGCATAACGTGCCGGATCTGCGAATTCGCGTCGTCAACGTCATCGATCTCATGTGCCTCGCCACAGCGGATGAGCACCCACACGGGCTGAGCGAAGCAGATTTTGTCCGGCTGTTTACGGCTGATAAGCCCGTGATCTTCGCGTTTCACGGTTATCAGCGGGCCATCCACCAGATCCTCCACGGTCGCGTCAACGCCGAGCGGTTCCACGTGCGGGGATACCGGGAGCAGGGAACAACGACGACTCCGTTTGTGATGGTCGCGCTGAACGGGATGAGCCGCTACCAATTGGCCGCAGAGGCGCTACGGCGCAGCCCGCGCCTGCGAGGTCAAACCGAGCGGCTCATTCAGCGCTGCAACCATGACCTCCAGCGCGCCGTCGATTACACGGTCGAGCAGTTCGAGGACATGCCTGAGGTCCGCAACTGGATCTGGTCGGAGCCGTGAGGGTCCGGTTGAGCGGTCCACAGTACGCGCCCTCCGGGCGCCTCGCCACGTGAACATTCTCGCGATCAATTGCGGCAGTACATCGCTCAAGTTCCGCCTGGTGAGCAGCGGCGAAGGCGCTAACGTCGATCGACAGCGCCGCATCGCCTCCGGCACCGTCAACTCGATCGGACCATCGGCTCAAATCGACTTCAGCGCCGAGACGGGAACCGAACTACGAGAGACGCGAGAGCTGGAGGGCCTCGGCGCTGCTGTCCAGCTCGCGCTCAGGTGGCTGCAGAGCTCCGTTCTCCGGAACGACATCCGGATCGACGCAGTTGGACACCGTATCGTTCATGGAGGCGCAGACTTCCGCGGACCGGTTCGGATCGACGCGACGACGATCGGGAAGCTCGAGGCGCTTGAGGAACTGGCCCCCCTGCACAATGCGCCGGCGCTCGAGGCCGTACGAGCGGTGATTGCAGTGTTGAGTGAGGGCGTGCCGGCTGTCGCGACGTTCGATACGACCTTTCACTTGACCATGCCTTCCCGCGCCGCCCTGTACGCGCTTCCGCTCGATCTGATGCAGCGGCACGGCATCCGGCGCTACGGCTTCCACGGGCTCGCCCACCGGAGCATGGTCAACCGCTACGCGGCGCTCACCGAGCAGCCCCTCGACCGCGTCCGGCTGGTGACGCTCCAGTTGGGCGGCGGTTGCTCGATCACCGCTGTCGACGGCGGTCACTCGGTGGACACGTCGATGGGCTTCACGCCGCTGGAGGGTCTGATGATGGCCACGCGCAGTGGCGACCTCGACCCATCGCTCCCCGCGTTCCTTGCCGCGCGCGAGCGCCTGACTGCCGAGCAGGTGGACCACGTCCTGAACTCCGGCTCCGGCCTCTTGGGCGTCTCCGGTCGGTCGGAGGATGTCCGAGAGCTACTGCACGCGGAGACCGGCGGCGATGCCAGATCCGCCCTGGCGGTCGAGATGTTCTGCTACCGCGTGCGGAAGGCGATCGGCGCCTATCTGGCGGCATTGGGCGGCGCCGAGGCCGTCGTCTTCGGCGGGGGCATCGGCGAGCATTCTCCGGTGCTTCGGGCGAGAATCTGCGAGGGCCTGGACTGGTGCGGGCTGACACTGGACCCGGCCCGCAACTCCGGCGCAACCGGCGGTGAGGCCCGCGTCAGCGCGGATGGCGCCTCAGTGTACGCCTACGTGATCCCGTCTGACGAGGAGTCGATCATCGTCAGCGACACGGCCGAATGCCTGAGTGCGCGATGACCCGTGCTGCTATATGGACGAAGTCCCGGCAGCAGCAGTCTCATCGTCGGCCTTGAGCAGACCGCGGTTGAGTGCGTAGCGCACCAGCTCGGACCGGTGGTGCAGCCCGAGCTTCTCCATGATCCGTTGCCGGTAGGTGTCCACCGTCTTCGGGCTGATGTAAAGTTGCCGGCCGATCTCCTGGTTACTGAAGCCCTCGGCCGTCAGCCGCAGAACCTCCTGTTCGCGTTCAGAGAGCGCCGGTCTCGGCTCCGCGCCTGCCTCCGGATTGTGCGCCGTGTGCAGGTAGCTCTGCAGCAGCATCCGGACGCCAGAGGGGTAGAGGAACGCCTCGCCGCGATGGACGGCTCGAATGGCATGCACCAGCTCTGTGTCGGCTGATTGCTTCAGCACGTAGCCGGCCCCACCCGCTTCAAGAACCCGGAGAAGATACTCCTCTTCGTTGTGCATGGTCAGCACGAGGACACGCGTCTCCAGTCCCAGGTCATGGATCTGTCGGGTTGCCTGAAGCCCGTCGAGCACCGGCATTGACAAGTCCATAACGACGATATCCGGCTTCAGGCGCTGGCAGGCCCGGACCGCCTCGGCGCCATCTGCCGCCTCCGCGATAACCTCGATGTCGCTCTCATTGCTGAGCAACGCCCGCAGGCCTTTGCGCAACAGCGTGTGATCGTCTGCGAGAATTACCCTGATTCGATCGCTCATTTACGCATTCCCCCGTGGCAGCCGCAGCAACACGCTCGTCCCAACTCCGCCCCTCGATCTCACCGTAAGCCTGCCGCCGATTGCTCGCGCCTGCGCCCGCATGAGCGCAATGCCGGAGGCGTCATTTTCGCGCTCAGCGTTTCGCAGGATGTCGAACCCGCGACCGTCGTCGCGCACTTCGAATTCCAATCCGGTTCGCGCCCGGTTGAGCCTCACGGCGATGCTGCGCGCCTCCGCGTGCCTGACGGCGTTCCGCATCGCCTCCTCGACTATCCGGAAGACAAGCGTTCGCTCGGTGGCCGGCAGGTCGACCGGATCGGATGGCTGCGCGACCTCAATCTCCGGACCGTCCGGCGCAGCGAGGTCGCGGGCGACCGACTCCAGGGCCGGTGCGAGGCCGAGATCGCCAAGCAGGCTTGGCTGGATCCTTGTGGCAAGCGATTGAACGCGCTCGAGGCCGCCTCGCACGGCCTCGCGCAACTCTCGCAGCCCGGCGCGCACCTCGTCGAGATCGTCGCAGTCGTCGAGGGCTGCAAGGGCGACAAGCATCGTCGCCAGCACCTGAGCGGTCTCGGCCCTCAGTGCTGTCGCGACCTCCGACCGGCCCCGCTCCAACATTTGAAGGAGTGCCCGCTCCGGGCGCTTCTCGCGACTTCTGGAATCAATTTGACGTATTGCCATGCTCTCAGCCTAGGCGACGCCGGCGGAACCGCTTGTCGGGCAATAGCGAGGCAGCCTGTAGGGCATCGCCCCACAACGCGTTCGGGTGCCCAGGCCCGATACTATGGAGCCATGATCGAGGAACTGAGCGACGCCGAGATCGACGAGGTCCTGCGGCGGCAGCGGATCGGCCGGATCGGCTCAACCTCCGTTGGACACGTTCAGATCACCCCGATCATCTACGGCTACGACGGAACGTCTGTCTACGGGCATTCGCGCTTTGGCCGGAAGATCCAGTACATGCGCGGAAACCCTGAGGTGTGCTTCGAAGTCGAGGAGGTTGTGGACCCCACGTCGTGGCGCGTGATCGTGCTGCGTGGCGCCTACACAGAGCTCAGCGACCTGCACGATCGTGACCTCGCCATGCGCCTGATCCTCGCGCAGGCGGGCGGCGGTCCGGAGAGCTCGGCTGTTCATGTCGAGCGCGGATCAGAGCTGATCGTCTACCGCATTGCAATTCAGGAGCGCTCAGGCCGGCGTGAGGGCGGCCTCGAGGACGCGTAGGGGCACGGCGGTGCCGTGCCCCTACGCGTCTCTTAGGTCCGCCTGCGGCTACGCGTGCGACGTCCCAGTGTGAGGGCGCCCCTGCCGCCGCGTCAGCCTGTTCACCAGACCCAGCAGGCCCCGGTTCTGCCAGGGGACGCCAATCGCGGGCAGCAGCACGTAGTCCAAGCCGTAGTAGCCGGCGATCTTCCAGGCCAGCACGAGAGCGATTGCCAGAGCGAACAGGACCGGGTTCGTGGATGCGCTACCCGCGAGCATGAAGTTGAAGTTCATGAAGGCTCCGAAGAACGACACGACCCCCACGAAGGCTCCCAGGATAAGCAGCACGCCAATGGCTGTCTCGCCGATGGCGACCAGCTTGGCAAACCAGATGTACCAGTGGTTCTGAAGCATGAACGCGAGCAGGTCATGGTACCAACCATAGTGGACGACGCCCTTCGTGCCACCTACCGGAGCCGCCACCGCCCGCAGCCAGAAGGACTGCAGGCTGGCTCCGGTCGACATCCAGCCCGCCGACTCCAATTTCTCCCGACCTGCCGATAGCCATTGCCACCCGAGGTAGACTCGAACCGCCAGCCAGATCCACGCCACTCGCGAATTCCCAAACAGAAACCGAATGATCTTGGGATCCTCGAACTGCGGGGCTCCTATCGCCCTGTACGCCGTCATGATCTTTTCTCCCTCAATTACGCGTGAATTCCCTTGTTTGTCTGCGATTCGACAGAGGCGCTCAGGACGGTGGCTCGGCCTTCGCCCCGACCGCTTGGGTATAGGGGACATGCGTTGCGGGCGGCAACGGCCCTGTGCGTCCGGGCTGCAGCGCGGACGCCTCTCGCTCCTCGAAGCGGCCCGTACGTTGCGTTACCTCAATCTTGAACATGACGAGGTGATCGAGGTCGATGGCCCAGGTCACCTCACTGCGCTCGCCGCCACCGCCCTGAGCGACGATGCGGGCGAATGCCTCTTGCTTCGCCTGCCGGTCGGTCAGCTCGACAACGCGACCATGCAGGAGGACGCTCCGCCACCTTGTTGGGTCATCGATCTCATCCACCTCGAAGGCGACGCGATCGTTCTGCCGAATTCCGCGGACCTTTGTACCGTAGGTGGCGTTGCCAGCGAACTGGCTGCCCTTGGTCGCATGACCGTAGAGAATCCCGTTGGCCCAGGCGTAGTTGATCGGGACGATATAAATCTCGCCGTCCAATGAGTAGCCAAGACGCCCGTAGCGGCGCGTCTCGAGCAGGGCATCGATTTCGCGATCGTTGAGTTCTCCAAACATGCTTCCTGCCTCCTCTACCCCAAACCTAATGCCGCCTGCGCGGGCAGCAGTCGGGCAAATGGCGGATAGGCCCGTGGGGGATTACCCCACCGCGGCGGTAAGAACTGTCTCCCGCTGCCCGACAGATCCCTCGCCGTGCCGGTGGTCTCATGCCGGCGAGCAGCGCTCCGCTTGGCGGTTATGAGTCCACGGGACTGGAGAGGAGCCATCCATGACAGTACGAGAGGAATCCGCAATCACACAGCGGTCGCAGGCACCGATGTGCTTCGGTCCCGAGCACCATCCCAGGATGCTCGTTCCCGTCGATTGCTCGGAGTTCGGCGAAGCGAATCTTGGACACGGCAGCCTGTACAGCGCGGCTGATGCAGGCTGAGGTCCACCTGATCGCGGTTCTGCCGGAGACCGATCATGCGACGGTCCGAACGGAACTGAGCTGGTACCCGAGCTACAGCACGGATGTCTGGCCAAGCGCCGGCAACCCGTCCGCGGTCACGGTCGAGCGCCGCGATCAGGCGCTCGATGCGACGAGACAGGAAGCGCAGTCGTACCTCCTGCATGCCGCCGAACGATTCGCGGGCCTCAACGTCACCACCCGCGTGCTGGTGCGACGGTCAGTCGGCTCGGGAATCGTCGACTATGCGCGCGAGTGCGACATCGACCTGATAACGATGGCGACACACGGCCGGCCGCGTCTGGCGCAGGTGCTGCTCGGCAGCGTTGCCGCCGAGGTCGTCCACAGCGGCGTCGCGCCCTGCCTGCTGGTGAAACCCGCGGAGGGCTGACTCGTAGGACAAACAAGCTACGTCATTTCGGGGCGAGTCAATGGCCTCATCCATTGTCGGCTCGAAAGGCCGGGGTGAAGTCGTCAGGCGGGAGCGGCCAAGCGAGAGTGTCCGCTGGGCGCAGCGCTCAGGGCTCGGGATCCTCGCGCTTGGCCTTGTCCTCGGGGCACTTTGCCTCGTCGCCGCCTATCTGGACGGCGGATCATGGGAGGGCCGCCACCTCGTGCCGGCAGCCTGGGTCGTGGCCTCGACACAGCACGACCCCAAGGTCCCCGACACGTCGACGAGTCCCCGGGATCAGCCCCGCTCACGCCAGTTCAACTACGGCTACCTATGGAGGCTCGACGGGCAGGCTGCGGGTCGGTAATTCTCCTGGGGCAACATTGGGCGAATACATCTACGTCGCACCCGACCGCGACGCCGTGCTGATCCGCTTCGGAACGGGGGCTGGCAGCCTGGACGATGCCAGCTGGATCAGCCTCCTCCGCAACTTGGCGTCGAGCATCCCCTGAGCGCGTCAAAAAGACGGACTAAGGATCTTCCGGCGGCGGGCCTGGGCGCGGGCAAGCCGACGCAGAATCAGGGGTGACGCTCCTCCGGTGAAACAGTAAAGCCCGAGTCGATTGCCAGCACACGCGATAGCTCGCGTCGTAATGCTACCTGAAGCCCATCGAGCTCAGCCTCGCCGAGCGCGCGATCCGGTCGATCGCCGACGGCGGCCAAGTGGAGCAGGGCCGAGCTCAGGACCTGTGCCGTCTCGTCACGCAGCTCGCGCGCAACCATCTGTCGCTCAGACTCCAGCAGTTGTGCGCGGACCGCCGGCGAATCGCTACTAGCGGCCGACATCGGCATGCGTTCACGCCGGCGAACCCGCGGTCTGCGCACATTCTCAGCCTCAGTCATCACCCGCGCCTCCTGCAGCCGCCGAGCCGGTGAGTTGCCGGCCCGCACCACCATCGTGCGATGCCGCGAGATGCCACCGATGTCGGGCAGGTGGAATCAATCGTGCCTGATAGGGTGGAGGATCACCCCACATGCAGGCTGCAAGGCGCACGGCAAACGCAGTCTGGATCCGCTCCAGGATGCTGTCACTCGGAAACGCCCTCACTCAGGTCATCGAGGGGTAACCGGAGGATTACGGTCGTACCCTCGCCCTCAACGCTCTCGACCGTCAGCGCTCCGCCGTGCGCCGCGACGATCTGACTGGCGCCGGCCAATCCGATGCCCGTGCCCGCGAAACGCCCGCGAACGTTACTGGCCCGATAGAAGCGCTCGAAGATGTGGGGCAGGTCTCCGGCTGGGATTCCGATTCCCCTGTCCTGAACCTGCAGGACCACCCACTTGCCATGTGCATCCTCCCCCGACTTCTGAGCCAGGCAGATCACGATCTCACCTCCCTCAGGGCTGTATTTCACCGCGTTCGAGAGCAGATTGGTGATCACCCGCTCCAGGCGGGTTGCATCCCACTCACCGATGAGTTGCGGCTGTTCGAGTTGCAGCCGCAGCTCATGCTGCGCCGTGGTCGCCTGCTGCGCCGAGACCAAATCACGCACCATGGCAACCAAATCGACAACGCGCCAGTTCATCTCGATCTCACGGCCGACCTGCAGTCGCGCAAGGTCGAGGATCTCCTCAACCTGCCTCCACATCCGCGACGCCGTCGCTTCGATCTGAGTCAGTCCCTCGAGAACCTCACGGTTGATAACGTCTCCGGCAGCCTCCCGAAGCTGGTGGCTCTCGATCCGGATGGCGGCGACGGGATTGCCGAGGTCGTGCGAAATAGCTGAGAGGAATTCGTTTCGAACGCGAACGGCCTGCCGGGCCTCCTCGTAGAGACGTGCCCGGTCGAGCGCCAGCGCAATACGGTCGGCCACGAGCTGGAGCAGCTGCCCATCGTCGGGTGTGAATTGGCGGCGCTGAAGTGTGCCGACGTGAAGGACGCCCAATAAGCGGTCCTCGAGCAGTAGTGGAACGCCGAGCAGCGAGCGAACGCCCTTGGCGCGCAGGACCGTGCTGATCGTCTCAATCGAGTCGATGTCATCGACCGAGACGGCCCGCCGCTCCGCCGCTACGTGCCCGGCGAAGCCGGAGCCGAGCGGTACTGGTATCTGCTGCTCGACCTCCTCCTCGAGCCCAAGCGCCCACCTCGCCGTGAGGCTCTCGCCACCCTCGTCGAGCAAGAGTATGGCGGACGTGTCGGCATCGAGAGCTGCACGGACGCGGTGAAGTAGCTGCGGGACCAGCTCGTCGACGGCTAAACTCCCCAGGGCGGTGTCCGTCACCCGCTGGATCGCCTGAAGCTGCTTCAGTGCTCGGGCCCGCTCGTCCTCGAGCTGTCTCCGAGCGCTGACGTCGCGGACAGAGGCAATGATCGCCGGGCCCTCGCGATACGTTGCCGGGCTGAGACTGATCTCGACCGGCACCTCAGTCCCGTCCTTCCGCAGCCCGTAGAGATCGAGCCCGATCCCCATGGGCCGCACACGCGGCGCGGCGGTGTAGCCAGCCCGGTGCGAGACGTGGCGGTGTCGCAAGCGCTCCGGGACGAGAAGCTCAATCGATTTGCCCAGCAGCTCCTCTGCCGCATAGCCGAATAGCACCTCGGCCTGCCGGTTGCAGAACAGGATGCTGCCGTCATAGGCGGAGACGAACACGGCATCCGGGACGGCGTTGAGCAGGTCCTGGTAGGCGTCGCCGGAGTCCGCTTCCATCAATGCGACCGTGCCACACTGCCGGGTCAGCCGCAACCGAGCTGTCAGGCAACGCCCCGCAGGACTGTACGCAAATCCCTGACCGAGACAAGTTGATACCGAGTTAGCCTCAGGTCACGAGGTCCCGCGACTCCTGGTCACACGAAGAGAACAGCAGGTACGTATCGTACTCGCATCGCGCGGCACTGGCCGGCAAGCCCGAGACACCGATTCGGAAACGACTAGTCCGGACCCTGAGGAGCGCCGACGGCGCCGGCATGGGCTGACGCCCAAGCAAATTGCGGCAGTGCAGTACGTCATCCATCTGTTCATGGAGGAGGACCTAGAGCGCGGGATCCCAGCCACCGCCCATATCTACTGTGACGCGTGCGCGCGCCGGCGTCCGAGAGCCGGTGCTATCCCGTACGGCGATCATCTGCTATGCAACTTCTGCGCCGCACAGTTCGAGGTCGCGAAGGCGAATGGCGAGACGCCCAGCATTGGGCAGTTCATCAGGGACAAGCACTTCGGCGAGGCAGAGCGATATGTCCTACCAGATTTTGGGGCGCCTGACCTCCCTGGGGCAATGCCTTCAAATCCGCGATTGGAGAAAGGCTGACATGACCCGCGCGAACACTATTCTCGTTCCCCTCGATGGGTCGGTCATCGCAGAGGTGTCCTCCCGTACGCCGAGGCACTCGCGGGTGCACTTGGCTTATCTACCCGCTTGCTGCTCGTTCTGCCGACAGGATCGAACGACGGACTCGGCGGGCTCCAGCGCCTCACAAATGGCAGCACGACTGACGCACTCGTGCGCGCGGCCGTACCAGTTATCGTCGTACGGCCACGCAGGGCGAACGGCAGGAGCCGCGGCCGGACGCAGGAATCGACGCCGCGCCTCCTGCCACTGGGGGCAACTGGACAGCAAACACAGCAACCGAGTGACTAGGTCAGGAGCGTGCAAGCAACGCGCGCAGGAAGTTAACAAAGAGCATGAACCCGAGTCTGATTCTGGTCCCCTTGGACCGCTCACCGCTATCGGAGGCCGCCCTGCCGTACGCGGAGGCGCTGGCGGCCGCAGAGCGTCGAAGGCTCCGCCTGTTCAGCGTCGTCGAGACGGTCATCGATGGGCTGTTCCAAGAGAAGGTCAGGTTGAACGGTGGGCTGGATACGGTACGTACCGAGATAGCGCGCAAATCCCTAGATCGCCTCGCAGAGGGGCTGCGCGCGCGCGGCCTGGAGGTCGAGGCAGAGACGACGCTGGGCGCGCCGGCACCCGAGATACTCGGTGCGGGCGCCCACGACGACGTGGCGATGATCGTCATGGCCACCCATGGGCGCGGCGGCGCCGACCGTTGGGTAATTGGGAGTGTTGCCGACAAGGTGATGCGCTCAACGAGTAAGCCCCTGCTGCTCGTGCGGCCGGGCGGACGCAGTTCTCCTTCCGGGGAGGCCGGTCTGCGACGGCTGCTGGTGCCGCTCGATGGCTCGCCACTCGCGCAGGCAGCGCTCGAGCCTGCAACCGAGCTGGCGTTCGCCACCAGAGCGAAACTCGTGCTCTTACACGTCGTGCCCTTTTTGACGGCCACGATGGATTGGGGCACCGGCTTCGTACCTGAGCTGACGGAGATTGAGGCAGAGATGGCGGCCAGCGCGCAGCAGTCACTTGAAGAGCTGCGAGCCGGGCTTCCCGCAGGCCTCCAATCCGAAGCCGTGGTCCTGCGCGGACCCGTGGCGATAACGATCGAGGACTACATTCAGCAGCACCAAATCGATCTCACAATTATGACAACACACGGACGTGGCGGCTTTACCCGCTTCGTCCTCGGTAGCACCGCTGACCGCCTTGTTCGTAGCGGCGCTTCGGTATTGCTTATCCACGGGGAGGGTGAAGAGGCCTCGGAGCCCAAGGAGGCAGGGTCACAACATCCGGCTGGTACTTCCGGAGGAGGCTAGGCCACTGCCGATCTATACACTGACTCGCTACCCTCAAGAGCTCCGTCTGCACACGGGCAAGACCGTTGAGATCCGTCCCATGTCGGTGGACGACGTCGACGGTCTTCTGGGCTTCTTTCTCAGAGTCCCCGAGGACGAGCGTTTCTTCCTCAAGGAGGACGTGAGTTCACGTGCAGTTGCGGAGAACTGGGCCGGCCATTTGGACTACGACCGGGCACTGCCGCTGCTGGCGCTCGACGACGGACGCATCATCGCGGACGCGGTCCTACTTCGACACCGTGGCAACGCGCGCAGCCACGTTGGGGAGATCCGGATCGTCGTCGACCCTTTCTATCGAGGTCAGGGGGTCGGAGTCGCCTTGATGCGGGAGCTCGCCGATATCGCGTACGACGCGGAGCTGGAGTTCATTCTCTTCGAACTGGTCACCGACGTGGAGGAGCCTGCCATCCAGGCGGCGCGCTCGTTGGGCGCACTTGACGCCGGACGTATCGAGGGAGCGGCGCGCGATCCCCGGGGGCACCAGCATGATGTGGCGTTCCTAAAGCTGCCCTTGGGCAAGTGGTGGGAATGGTCGCGTTTCTGAGCCATGGGCAAGGGTGACCCGTGCCCAACCGGAATGAGGAAGTCTCAACCCTGCTGAACGACATTGGCGAACTGCTATCGCTCACGCAGACGTCGCCATTCCGCGTCCGCGCCTTTACACAGGCGGCGCGCGCGATACGAGCGCTCCCCACCAACATCGATGCCGTGTATCACGCCGGACAGCTAACGGAGATTCCGGGCGTTGGCCAGTCTCTGGCGAGGACGATCGGAGAATATCTCGACACCGGCCGTTCGACCTGTTACGACGAGCTCAAGGGCAAGGACAAGCGGAGCGCGCTTCGCCTACCTGGCCTGCGCCCGCTCTTGCTCCTCGCCGCCGCGGCCGGCCTCTACTTAAGTACCAAGACCTCGCCGCGGGGATCGGCATAGGCGCCCTGGTGATGACGGCCGGGGCAGCGACGTATTTGCTCCGAGGAAGCTCATGGCGAATGGCGGCTGAGCTTCGCGCCGAGGGCCGCCGCGGCGATCAGGCCTTCGAGCGCTGGCTGCGACGACGCGACGCATGGCTGCTGCATTTCGCACGGCGCTTCCTGGATGCCCGCCAAAACTAATCTTCTCGTGGCGCAGCAGCTTAGGGACGGTCAGCCTCGTGCAGCGGGAGCACGCCGGATTGTCGCCGAGTGGATCGCAAGATCGTGGCACCAAGAAAGCCGACGGCCGAAATTCCCGCGACGCCGCCGGCCGTGATAAGCCAATACCGCTCGCCGTCTGCGCCTACCCCCTCAAGCAGCGCGCCCGACGCGCGTAGCGTCACGGCGAGCATGAACAGGCTCCAGAGAACCCACGTTTGCATGATTGCGTCCCGTGATTTTAGGCGGCGCTGTGCGAGCGACGGGAACAGGAGTTGCGCCATGCCGGCAATCATGGTCGAGAACATGCCCAACGCCAGCATGTGGCGAACCGCATCCGCAAGGTACGGCGGCGCAGGTTGATGCGTCAGCAGTGCTGAAGCCCCGCCGATTGCGAGCAGGGCAGCAGCGAGCAGCATCCAGATATAGGCGCTGCGGATCAGTAGGACGGCATGTCGTGCAGACACCCGCAATCCCTCAGGCTTCCTCCAGATTCCCGTCTCTAGCGCCGCTCCCAGCATCGCCACCGCCAGTAGCAGGGCGCCAATGGACTCGAACCCCGCCTGAGCTGACCCGCCGCCCCAAAGCGCTGAACCCGCGTAGAAGAGGGAGCCCAGCAGTAGGAGGCCGCTCAGCACCCACACTTCCGCCGTGGCTGGCGCCCGATGTTTGAAGAACGCGGGCAGGGCTCGCAGCGACACGCCCAACACAAACGGCAGGATGAAGGCATAGAATTGCAGCCCGAGTAGGACGCTATCGCGCACGGGGGCGATAACCGGCGAATCGGGCGTCAGCACGGGAAGCCATATGGCCCCCAGCACCGCCTGGCCGAGGAGTCCAAGCGCGCCCAGGAGAAAGAGCGGTGCGACGGGAAGCGTGCGTAGCGCCGGAGCAAGGGTCAGCAACACCGCCCCGGCGAACAGCACGGCTCCAAGCAGCTCGGCGAAAGCGCTCACGACTAGAACTTCGTGCAGCCCTGGCCTGTCCAACCAGGGCTGGGCCGCCGTCCTGCCGAGGAGACCAGCCAACAAGAGCACAAGCGCCACGGGCGTCACCCTGGCGAATCGCAGCGGTCGGCCAGCAAAGCGGGGAATCAACCGGTCGGCCATCCCAATCAGGAACAGGCCGAGCCATCCCAGCGTCTGCAGATGTCCATGGGCTTGGACCAGCGGTTCCCAGCGAAGACCCCAGTCCCATCCCTCAAGAACCGCGAGCGGCAGCAGCATCGCGAGCAGAAATCCGCCAGCGATGGCGACGAAGAAGGCGGCGCCGATGTACCAGGGAAACGCCCAGTCCACCCGTGCTACTCGGGGTCGTTTGCCCGCGGAGGACGCGCCCGCCCTCACCCCGCAGCCGCTGCATCGCCGAGCGCAGCCATCTCAGCGGCGACCTGTTCCAGCTCCTCGCTCGTGAGAAACTCCTTAGCAAGCGGAAAGACGAGTTCCTCCTCGTTCTCAAAATGAACTCGAAGCTTTGTGGCGACGACGCCAACGGCGTGCTGGATGGATAACAGCGATGCGTGTGGCTCTCCTGTCCCGGCCAGCGCTCCCCGTAAGAACTCGCGATTGAGGCGCAGGCCATCGTGGTTCTCGATGAGATGGGCAAGGACGCTCTCAACATCGCCTCGCTTCATGCGAATCATGTCATGCTCGGCAACCATCTCGTCAATCAAGCGGTCGCCAGCGGGTAGCGCGGCCTTCAGACGCGGAAACAGCGGACCTTCCTCCTTGGCGATGTGTGTCTCAAGTTCGTCCTCGAGGAACTGCAAGAGCAACCAGGTCTGATTGAGTGCGGGCTGTGTCGCCAACATCCCGCCGGTGACGCCCGCTGTCAGCGCGGCAGCAGCAGAGTCCAGACGGCTGCGGCAGAGGTCATGCTCGCCGATTAGGACCGCGATCGCCGGTGGTACGCCTTGCGTCGTCGTGGTGCCCTCCTCGGTCACAAGTCATCGTGATCGCAATTGCCTCACTTCGGCGCGATACGCTTTGCGAGCGCATTCTGCAACACCACCGCCTGATTGTGCTCGGTGTCCCGGGCGCTGTAGACGCGGGTCAGAGTGCCCCGCCGCGCGCGCGCCGCCAGTTCATCGAGAAGCTCCCGTCGGCTTGGAGCCATGAGCTCCTCGCGATAGCGGCGCGTGAACTCGCTCCAACGCTCAGGGTCGTGCGCAAACCAGCGGCGGAGCTCGGTGCTGGGCGCGAGGTCACGGAGCCAGGCGTCAAGCTGCAGCCGCTCCCTCTTCACGCCGCGCGGCCAAACCCGATCGACCAGAACGCGCTCTCCGTCGTCGGGGGCAGGCGGCTCGTACGCGCGTTTGATCTTAATCACCACAACCTCTCAACCGCTGCCGGCCGACTAGATTCCATTTCCCCTCGTATTCAGCGAGCGCTAACGCATCAAACCCCGGTCGCCAGAGGAATATCCCCGCACCTACCTTCCCGCGGATCGCTGGGCGATCGTCACCAGGAAGGCGGTTTCCACCATGGCCTCGACACTATGCGCAACTCCACCGTCCAGCGCGGCCATCTCTCCCTCAGTGAGCTCGATTGAGCGCTCTTGAGCGTGCAGCATCATCCGGCCGGCCAGACACTGGATGGCCACGGGGCCCACCGCCCGGTGCTCGTGCAATGCCGTACCCGCGTGCATTAAGGTCAGAACGACGCTCAGGCCGCCTTCTTTCACGAGCGTCTTCGCCACCCGATCGTCCCGGTGCCACGCCGCTTCCTCCTTCAACATGCCAATCTGATCTTCGAGGCGAAGGATTCGCAGTGGCACCTCCATGGGACCATGCTGGCGAGTGTAGGTCGGCTCCTGTGCACTTGTCATGATGGCTCCTGTTCCAGCTATATCCTAACGCGATACCTGTAGTGCGGCGGGCACCGCGGTGTGGGGTAATGCCTGAAAAAGACGCGAGACGGCGAGTTCATCTCCGCTACTTCGAATCGGATCGCGATCGAGAAGTGCTAGGGTATGTGCGTATCGCTTTAACTCCTCAAGCTGAAGAGATCTCGTCTCTTGATTCTTCAATGCTTCCGGCGTTGAAGAAGGAGACGATTGCATGCTGGCCGAGACGAGCCCCACCTCCGCGCGTATCCTTGTGGTCGACGATGTCGATGTCCATCGCCGCCTCGTCGAGATCCTTATGACCGGGGAGGGCTACACCGTTGACCTGGTAGGGACCGCACGGGGTGCGCTGGCGAGTGTGGCCGCAAACCGGCCCGACGCGATCATCCTCGACCTTGCGCTGCCGGACATGCACGGCCTTGAGCTCTTGACGTTGCTTAGAAATGAAGGCAATACCATCCCAGTGCTGGTTGTCAGCGGCGACACATCCCCATCGGCGAGAATGGCCGACCTCCAGGCCGCCGAGTACCTGATGAAGCCATACGAGGTGGATGCACTGATCGAGGCGGTCGCGCGGCTGCTCGACGGAAAAGCCGGCTAGGTCGCCGGTCTTTGAGCGACCGGGCGGTAGCGGTAGCTTTGGTTGAGGTCCGGGTTCAGCTTCGGTCCGACCCGATTTCGCAGGACGCCGATCCCTTCGACCTCCAGCTCGACCACGTCTCCAGGCTTGAGCCACCGGCGCCCGGGGATCTTCGAACCCACGAGTTCGTTGCAGCAGCCTGTACCACAGGTACCCGTGCCGAACACGTCACCGGGGACAATGCGACTGTCGCGGGACGCTCGCTCGACGAAATCGCCGAACGAGTGATACATCTCCCCGCCCTGCGCTTCCGACCAGACCTCGCCGTTAATCCGTCCGAGCATATGGACGTGCAGCCGCTGGTCTTTGAGATACGGCTGCATCTCATCGGCCGTCACGACGACAGGGCCGAGGGAGGTGCGGAAGTCCTTGCCCTTGGCGGGGCCGAGCCCGATCTGGCTCTCATCTCGCTGGACGTCCCGAGCACTCCAATCGTTCAGAATCGCAAATCCCGCGATGTACTGCATTCCGTCCCTGGCGTCGACATCGGTCCCCTCGCGCCCGATGACGCACGCGAGCTCGAACTCGAAGTCCAGCCGGTTTGAGGCAGAGGGGTACGGCATGTCCTCGTCTGGGCCAATCAGACAGAGCGGGCTGGAGAAGTAAAACACCGGAAACCGATACCACGCCTCAGACACGGTCCCGCCGCGGTTGCGGGCCGCGCTCGCAACGTGCTGCTCGTAGGCCATAAAGTCGCGCACGGTCGGCGGCCGCAGGATCGGCGAGCGCAGGCGCAGCCCGGCCAGCGGCAAACCCTCCGGCGCTCCGGGGCGGCTCATCGATTCGCGAAGGCGGTCCAGCGGCTGTCCGGGCAGCTCGAGCAATGCCTGAACGTCGCGGACCGGCCCGTCTCCGGGCAGCAACATATCGACGTCGAGGACACGATCGCCGGCCAGCACCCCCGCCTTTGGTCCCGTCGCCGCGTCATAGGTCAACAGCTTCATCTCGCACCTCTTCGCCGCAAGCCTAAGTTGCCTCCGTCGGATCGTCAATTACCGCCCACTCAGCCAAACCCCGAGCAATTCTCGTATGCTCAGAAAAATAAATTGGGGAACACTGCTATGACGACCGCATACGCCCGCTTCCGCATCCGCCAGCGCCCCATCGCTTCGGCACGCCGCCCGGGTCAACCGCCCTCGGAGCGGATGCAGCAGTATCGAGCCAGCGGTGATGCAGCCGCAGGCGAGCGCTACACCGGCATTACGGCCGGCGGAGCGGCCGTCCCGGGCCTCTTCACGATCCAGAAGACCGGCGTCTCGACCGAGCCAATAACCAAGGCCGCGCAGACCTTCCTGGCGCTGGCAAGCCCCGCGCAGCGGGGGCAGGCGCAGTTCGGTTTGGAGAGCGACGTTTGGCGGCGCTGGAGCAATATCCACGTCTTCACGATGCGGCACGGCGCCTGGCTGGAGGAGATGACCGCCGAGCAGCGCGGGCGCGCGCTCGACCTCCTGCGTCAGAGCCTCAGCCGGTCCGGCTTCGAGACGGCACGCAACATCATGAGGCTCAACGAGGTCATCGGAGAGATCACGGGTCGCTGGGAAGAGTATGGGGAATGGCTCTACTGGCTGAGCATCATGGGCACACCCTCGGCTGACGGCCCCTGGGGCTGGCAGATCGATGGCCATCATCTCATCGTCAACTGCCTGATTCTGGGCGATCAGATCGTGATGACGCCGATGTTCATGGGCTCGGAACCCGTTTCGATCGACGAAGGCAAGTATGCCGGGACCAGCGTTTTTGAGGCTGAGCAAGCGGACGCCCTTCGCTTCATGCAGTCGCTTGCGCCTGAGCATCGCAGGAAAGCCGTGGTCGCAGTCGATTTGCCACGGGAGGTGTTCACGTCGGCGTTCCGTGACAACTTCGAGCTGCGCTATGAGGGCGTCGGCTACAACGAGTTATCCGGCAGTGAGCAATCGCAACTCCTGCATCTGATCGAGCTGTATGCCGGCCGCATGCGACCCGGTCACGCGGCGGTGAAGATGGAAGAGGTGAAGCGGCACCTCGCCGACACCCACTTCGCGTGGATGGGCGGTTGCGCCGGCGACAGCGTCTTCTACTACCGGATTCACAGTCCGGTGATCCTGATCGAGTTCGACCATCAATCCGGGGTAGCGCTCGAGAGCGAGACGCCGTCGCGCGACCACATTCACACCGTCGTTCGCACGCCTAACGGGAACGATTACGGTAAGGACCTGCTACGCCAGCATTACGAGCGGGCACATTACGCCAAGAGCCGATAGGCCAAATTCCGCGGCCTCGCGCGATTACGCCTCCCCGCGCGCCCGCCGTGCCTCCACATTGGTCGAGTCCGCGCCCATGTAGATCCCGCGCTCCCACTGGCGCATGAGCGGATCGCGGACATGGACCGTCATCCGGCCGATCTTCTCCAGCTCGAAGTCGCAGACCTCGCCGTCCTGTAGAGGACCGAGCCCCTCGTGGTTCGTCCCGCAGGCGATGACATCGCCGCTGTTGAGGGTCATGATCGTCGTCGCAAACTCGATCAGCTCCGGAACCTGATGCTCCATATCATCTGTAACGTAGTCGTGTCGAAGCTCACCGTTGTTCCAGAACCTCACCCACAGCTTGTTGGGGTCGCCGATCTCATCGGCGGTCGTGATGCAGGGCCCGATAGGGGCGAACGTATCAAAGCTCTTGCCCATCCAGGACCCGGAGCGCCAGGTGCGACGTCCGTCGACGCGCGCTGACACGTCGATCAGGCCGGTGAAGCCGAAGACCGCCCGGCGCCAGTCCGCCTGCTTGACATTCTTCGCCGGGCCCCTGATAACAATTGCCAGCTCGGCCTCGTGCTGAAACGCCCACGGATCGGTGTATTCCGGCAGCACGATCGTGTCGCCGGGCCCGATAACGGCATCGGGATTCTTGAGGAACATGTTGAGCTGGCGCGGCTCCCGCTGGGCATGCTCCCAGTAATTGGCGACGCAGCAGAGGATCTTGCCGGGTCGTGGCAGCGGCGGCCGCAGGCGGATGACGTCGAGCGGCAGTGGCAGGCTGTCAGACTGGATCTTCTCGAATCCCGGCCGCAGCGCCTCATAATGGTCGATGATCGCTTCCATCAGCCGCTGTGGCACGGGCGCGTCCAGCGCTTCGACCGCAGCGGCGAGATCGTGGACGCCGGCCTCAGTTAGCAGCCCTGGCCTGATTGCTCTTCCCGCGCCGGGCCCTTCAAACAGCACCAGTCGCATGATTCTTTTCTGCCTTTCTGCGCTAGCAGCTCAAACCTGAGCTGCCCCGGACCGAATATCTGAGTATATGGCGTTCATTTTGTGGGGCGAGAAGCCCTGCAGCAGCGCACGCGTATATTCATGGCAGTCAGCTCATCGCGGCACCATAGGTCAGGCGTCGCGACAAGTTTCGCAAATTGCCAATGCAACAGTCTTGATATCATCATGCGGTTCCGCATAGAGTGAATGAAGTACGCGCACAGAAGGGGTCTATCAATGGCAACAAAACTTCGGCTGAGTATCACACTTCTGGCAACATTTCTCCTGCTGCTGGCCGGCCGCGCGCCGGTTTACGCTCAGGCCGCTAACCCTGTCCTGCCGTCGGTGGTTCGTGCCTGCCCTGGGCCGCACAGCCCGGGCACCGCGGATTGCCATGCGCTTGTCCGCACGGATATCCAGGGACCCGATGTCCACGCGAACAATGGACAGGAGAACGGCGCCCAGCCCAACAAGCCCGGTAGACCCGGGGGGCCCGGTAATTGCGCTACCACGACCAGTCTGCCTACCTACGGATATAGGCCATCGGATCTGCAATCCGCTTACAACATCTCCACGACCTCCAGTCAGACGGTCGCAATCGTCGACGCGTACGACGATCCGTGCGCCGAGTCCGACCTCGCCGTCTATCGCTCGGCCTTCAACCTGGGGTCCTGCACCACGAGCAACGGCTGCTTCCGGAAGGTGAACCAGGGCGGCGGGACGAGCTACCCGTCCGCCAATACCGGCTGGGCCGAGGAGATCTCGCTCGACCTAGATATGGTCAGCGCCATCTGCCCCAGTTGCCACATTCTCCTGGTCGAGGCGAGCAACAACTCGTTCAGCAACCTCGACGCGGCCGTGAACCGCGCCGCGTCCGTGCCCGGGGTGGTCGCGATCAGCAACAGCTACGGCGGCGGCGAGTTCAGCAGCGAGGGAAGCTCCACGTATGACAGCTCGGTCTACAACCACCCCGGCATCGCGATCACGGCGAGCTCCGGCGACGGCGGTTACGGCGTCGAATTCCCGGCCGCGTCGGAGTTCGTGACCGCGGTCGGTGGAACCAGCCTGAGCGGCTCAAGCGGCAACTGGAGCGAGACTGTATGGGGCGGCGCCGGCAGCGGCTGCAGCGCCTACATCGCGCGACCTGCATGGCAGACAGGCGCTCCATGGAACACCATTTCGAGCTGCTCCAATCGCACGGTAGCCGACGTTGCGGCGGTGGCCGATCCCAATACCGGCGTCGCGGTCTACGACAGCTATGGCGAGCGAGGCTGGCTCGAGTTCGGCGGGACCAGCGTCGCCTCTCCGATTATCGCTTCTGTCTACGCGCTCGCCGGCAACACCACGGCTTGCGGAGGTGGGGCTTGCTATCCCTACGGCCACACGGGCTCATTCCGCGACATCACGTCTGGCAGTAACGGTAGCTGTGGCAATACGTACCTCTGCACCGGGGAAACCGGCTACGACGGGCCGACCGGGCTTGGCACGCCGAACACTGCAGGAGGCTTCTAGCGTCTCCCTCTTGCGCCCCGGCGATACAGTGAACGGGACCCGCGGGGTCTGGCTGATGGGCCGGATAGCACTTCTCTCGATCATTCTTCCCTGCCTCATGCTGGGGCGAGCGGGCATCGGTCGCGCTCAGGCGCCGCGGGTGCTCACCTACGGCGACAACGGCAGCACAATCACTGCGATGGAGGGCGACGGCATCGAGCTCCGCCTGCAGGCGGGGATGACGTGGGACGTTACTGTCTCGGACGAGTCGGTGCTCGCTCCAGACTCCGGGCAGCTCCCGCCCGAGGATCAGGGCCTTTGGCAGGCGGCGGCGCCGGGACAGTCGACGATTATTGCCAACGGCCGTCCGGTCTGCAACGCGGGCGAGGTCTGCGCCCAACTCATTGTGCACTTCCAGGCGACGGTGGTCGTGATGGGCGTCGGACCGGCGGCGGGTCCTACGGATCGCTTCCCCGGCAGCTGGAAATCCGACGCCGGGCACGACTGACGGCTATCCATTCCGGTGCACGCACCGGCCGCCGGGCCGCTAAACTGAATTCGACGTCCTCCTCGGGGACTCGGAGTTTTCACGCACAGGGGTAGGTTATGACGAAGATCGGGGTTCGGCAGATTCAATATGCGCTCGGCGCCCTCATGCTGGGCGGTCTCGCTGCAGCGGCGCTGTTCACGCCTGCGCGGGCGATGGTGGAGCGGGCGGCCACAGGAGCGGGCACACAGCACACGGCAGGCTCAACCGCGGATACCGTTACACAGGCGTCATCGGGGGTCATCTCCATTCAAGTCCTGCCCAGCTTCGACGGCCCGCCGCCGCCCGCGGCGCGGTTCTACGGCTCACTGAAAGGCATTAACTCCGGCTCGACGACGGTGTCGGCGGTCGGGAGTAATGGTGCGACCTGCGGCAGCGCATCGGTCTCGGCGGCCACGTACGCGCTCGACATCACCGGCACCGACGCGACCTGCACATCCTCGGGCGCGACCGTTCACTTCCTCATCAACGGCAAGACGGCGTCCGCGAAGGCGGAGATCCCGCCCGTGAGCGCCGCCGTCCACACGGATCTGGCCACGCCATGAGCCGGCTATTCGTGGCCGAGCACCGCCAACCTGGTTGAGCGGGGTGGCTGCGCGGCGACCTGACGTACAGACCGGGTAAAGGAGCAGGCTATGGGCGGAATCGTCGAGGCAGTGCACTCCAGCTCGACTCACAGCATGCGCAAGCCTGGGCAGACCAGCATTCGCCTGCTCGAGGGGCTCGGCGTCGAGGGCGACGCGCATATGGGCGTGACCGTCCAGCATCTGTTCCGCATCAGGAAGGACCCCACTGAGCCCAATCTGCGCCAGGTGCACTTCATACATGCCGAGCTGCACGACGAGTTGCGGGCAGCCGGATTAACGGTCAATGCAGGGGAGATGGGCGAGAACATCACCACGCGGGGCGTCGACCTGCTGGGGCTGCCGGCGGGCACGCGCCTTCATCTCGGCGCAGACAGCATCGTGGAGATCACCGGCCTCCGGAACCCTTGCCATCAGCTCGACGGCGTCAAGGAGGGTCTGCTTGCGGCCTGCGTTGACCACGACGCTGACGGCAGGCTCATCCGCAAGGCGGGCGTCATGGGGATCGTGCTAACCAGCGGAAAGATCCAGCCGGCAGACACGATTCGTGTCGAGCTTCCCCCGGAGCCGCACCGCCCGCTGGAGCCGGTCTAGCACCAACCGCACAGGCTTTCATGGTTCGACAGGCTCACCGTGAGCGGAGGACTGGACCCCACTCGCCCCGAGAGCTTGTGAGGATTTTTGGGGAAGGGGCCATCACCGGTCCCGTTCGTTTGCGATACCCCGCACCCGGGCCGTAGGGGCGGGTTTGAAACCCGCCCCTACGGTATCTGCATCAGCGAGCAGCACAATTCCATGCACGTGGTTGGGCATCACGACGAACTGATCCAGCGAAACCGTTGACGTAGTGCCTGGGCGGATCCTCCCAGGCGGCGAGCAGCGCGGCCGCGTGGTCGGGGCGCTCGAACAGCAGCGCACGCTAGCGGGTGCAATCCGTGACGCAGATCGTGACAAAGTAGGCGGCGGGCGTGCCGTAGACGTACGCGGGGAGCCGGACGGTCCGCCGACGCGGATACATGGACGCGGCGGGCACCACGGCCTCCCAGCGGGCGGGTTTGAAACCCGCCCCTACGACCAGTTAGCGTCGGCCGGCAATTTGCTCATGGCTTATGAGCTCTTGTCGAAGGGTCGCACTCAGTGTCGAAGGACGCACAAGCGCGCTTTTCTGCGCCCCTACGACTTCTGCAGCCAGAGCTTCGTGTACGAATCCGTGAAGAAGCTGTAGTTGGCCCAGAAGAGGTAGCTCTTCACCCACGGCTGGACGAGCCGGTAGCGTGGCTCCTCCGGCCAGCCCGCGATGAAGTACATCTTGTCGACGAGATACTTTTGAAGGTCCAGATAGGCCTTGAGTCGCTCGTCGTCCTTTAAGATCGCCCGCGCCTTCGTCTGCATTGCATCGAATGTCGAATCCTTGATCGGCGTATTCAGACGCGTGCTGTGGGAGTTGTAGAAGGCGAACAGGATCTGATCGACATCGACATAGCCGTCGCCGGCGAGGGCGAAGACGAGCGAATCCTTGTCGAATGCCCCATAGTGAATGCCCTTGCCCCCGGCAACGTAGTCCTTGTTGTAATCCACATTCACCAGGTTCGTCTTGACGCCCTGGGCGTTGAGCATGCTGTTGACCGTCTCGGCCAACGTGGCATAGGGCTGCGGGTAGCCGTTGGAGGTATAGATCAGCTTCGCGAACGGGGAAGCGGGGACGCCCGCGTCGCTGAGCATCTTCTTGGCCGTCGCCGGGTCGAACTTGTAGTACTGGGCTGCAGTCGCATCCAGATCCTGGGCCTTAAGCGACCACTTGCCAAATTTTGGTGGGAGCAAGCCGGTTGGGGAGGCGTGTCCGCTGAACACTGACGAGCTGATCGCGTTGCGGTCGATCATCATCGAGATGGCGTGCCGCACGCGAACGTCCACCCAGGGCGAAGACGGGTCTCCCAACTGGCCGACGAGCGCATTCTGCTGATTCGAGTCCGCCGTGAAGAATGTCGCCTTGGGGTTCTGCTTCTTCGCCGTATCCAGGTTGGTGCCAGAGATGGAATCGAGCTCGTCCAGATTGCCGCCGGCGAACTGCGCCAGTTGCGCCGCCGTATCAGGGACGATCGCATAGCGGACACCGTCAAGGTAGGGACGGCCCTTCTGGAACCAGTCGGGATTCCGTTTGAATGTCAGGGCGACATCGGGGGTGTAGTTATCCAGTATGAACGGTCCACTGCCGATCATCACTTTGGCAGGATCAATCGCTCCTAAGATGGCCTCGCGCGGGAGGATCCAGCCGTACTTCGGCCCCGCGAGAATCTTCGGGAAGGCAGCATAGGGGTAGTTGAGCTTGAAGACCATTGTGTCCGGCGCCGGGGTTTGGATCTGGCTCGCGTCGACCATGTCGAGCTCGCCGAGGTTCGGGTTTGCCTTATCGAGCGTGCGGACCCAACTACCCTTGATGTCGGTGGTATCGAGAGCATGACCGTTGACCGGCGCGACGTTCTGAAACTTCGCGTCGGTTCGCAGCTTGATGGTCCAGGTGATGCCGTCGGGTGACTCAGCGCTTAATCCAAGATCGGGCTCGATCTCCGCCGATTCCGAAAGCTGGGGATCAGGTCCCGCCTGGAGCGCGAAGATCCGGCTGTAGGGGGCGCTGGCCGGCTGCATTGTGAAATATGACGTGGTCCGCTGCGGATCGAGCGTCGGCGGATTAGTGGGCTGATAGTAGTTGTAGACCCCGCCCGCGACCGGCTGCCCCGCCGATCCGCTGCTGCCGCTGGCAGTCTTGGCCTGCTGCGTTGTCGCTCCGCGCTGTCCGCAGGCCAGAGCGCTCGCGGCTGTCAACCCCGCGATGCCAGCGCCCGCCGCGGAGAGAAACCGGCGCCGCGGCAATCGCGTGATTCTGTGCCTCTCCCAGTAGCCGCCCTGCTCGTCCATGCTCCCCTCCTTCTGGGTGACACCTCTCCCTACCGCTTCGAGAGCTCGACTATTGTCAAAGAGTGCCACACTCTGTCGCTAATCCATACTATGCGCACAGACTCGTGCCCGCTTGCACGCCTGAGGAGGCGTCGTTCCGGCTCTCGTCGCGAAACTTGCATTGCAGCGCCGAACGCGCCACGCTTGCTTCAGGTACAGCATGACGGTCGCCCAACCGGTCGATAGCAAAGGGGAGCCGAACAATGGCCAAGTTGGATTTCGCTCTGTGGGACGCGGTCGGCGGTTACTCGGAGAAGGGCGAAGAGATGGCGGATGTCTACGACGAGCACATCCGTCTCGCGCAGCGAATCGAAGAGCTCGGATGGCACTCGTACTTCGTCATCGAGCACCAGAACTCGCCCGTCGGGCGTATCACCGCTCCCACGGTCTACCTGACTGCCGTCGCCAGAGCGACGAGCAGGCTGCGAGTGGGCGCAATGATGTGGCAGCTGCCTTTTTACCACCCGATCCGCTTGGCGCAGGAGGTCGCGATGCTGGATCAGCTGTCGCGCGGCCGCGTCGAGTTCGGCACTGGAATCGGCGTCCACGAGCACGAGTTCATTCGCTGGGGAGTCGACTACTACCAACGCGCCGCCATCAGCGAGGAGGTTATCAAGCTCGTCAAGATGGCCTGGACTCAGGACGAGGTCACGTACGACGGCAAGTACTTCCATTTCGACGAGGCCCTGCCGCAACCCAAGCCCTACCAGAAGCCGTACCCTCCAATCTGGGCCGCGGTGCACAGCGATGCGGCAGTCGAGTTCGCCGCCCGTAACAACTACAACATCTCTCAGAACCTCGACGTCGACGATGTCGTCGCGCGCAAGTTCGACCTCTACCGCCAGCTCTGGAAAGAGTCGGAACACTCCGGCGCAATGCCGCGCATTTTCCTGCAGCGCCAGGTGCACGTGGCCGAGACGGATGAGAAGGCCCATGACGAGGCGCGCCAGTATCTGGCCAGCCGTCAGGGCGGCGCCGTGCCGGTGGGGGGCGGGCCGATCGCGCAGACACGCATCGGCTGGGGCACCCATGCACGCGGCATGGGGAGCGATAGCGAGCGGCCGGACGACAAGGCGCGTGGGGAGACGATCCGCCAGGCTTCACAGGACTACGACTACAACATCAACAACGGTCTCGCCCTGGTTGGCAGCCCGGATACGGTGATACGCAAGCTCCAGGAGGGCAAGCAGAAGATAGGCTACGACATCTACTGCACCAACCACGGTATCGGCGCGATGCCGCGGGAGATGGTCTACAACTCCATCGAGCTGTTCGGCAAAGAGGTCATCCCGGCCTTCAAGTAGCCACCGAGCTACCCAAGCACCGGTCCCCTCTCCCCGGCGGGAGAGGGTTAGGGTGAGGGTGAAACCCAGACGAAGAACAGTACCCCAGCTGAACAGGGCGCACCCCAGAGGTCAGCAATGTTCGAGACCACCCTCCTGGATCTGGCCGAGTGCCGCGCAGCGCTCGCTGCAATGCTGCTCGCCGCGCAGGGGCTCGTGAGGCAACCGTTGGCGTTCGCCGTCGTGAACGACTACGGCGAGTTGATGGCGTTCGCCCGCATGGACGGCGCCACTCCGGCTGTGCGCGAGTTGGCGATCAAGAAGGCGTACACGTCCGCGCGAATGCGGGCCGACCTCAAGGACTTTCGCGCCGGCCTCGAGCAGCGCGGGCGCAACGTCACCGACTACGCGGACCCGGACCTCGTTGGCATGGCCGCAGGCGGCATCGTCATTCGCGACCAGGAAAGCAGCGTTGTGCTCGGCGGCATCGGCGTGTCCGGTGGAACCCCTGACGAAGACGAGAAGATTGCGCGCGCCGGACTCCTGGCCTTCCAGACGGCCGGCGACAGGCCGACGTGATGCAGAAGCGCAGGGTAATCGGCCTGGATGAGGCGCTGGCCGCGCTCGACGCGGTTGTTGCGGAAGCCACCCTCAAGCCGGGCCGTCCGATCGCCGCGACCGTGCTGGACCATCACGGTGACATGGTGGCATTCGTCTGCGAGGCCGGCGCCAATCCCGCTCTCGCCCGCCAGAATGCGATGAAGAAGGCCTACACGAGCGCCTGCCAGCGCGTGGACTCGGGCACGTTCGGCGAGCGGCGTCGGGCTCAGCCCGATTCGGCC
>Ga0193751_1000185_pt1 | contig 56260 bp, 63 predicted proteins | sample L1c2metaG_FD_143050 | JGI IMG/M metagenome (GOLD analysis project Ga0193751, IMG submission 143050) | Soil microbial communities from a riparian zone of the East river system, Colorado, United States - L1c2 | ecosystem: Environmental > Terrestrial > Soil > Riparian zone | place: USA: East River...
CGGCAGCGGCCCGACGACTACGACCGAGGCGAGTTCGGGGGGCAACGGGTGGCAAATTAACGTGATCAGCCAGCTGGCAAATAAACATGATCATTGACATCGAAGGCAAACAGGATAGGGATGTCCCCAGCTGGTGGCCGCAACTCCTTCATGTTGGCATGCCGTGAGTCACTGATCGTATCGACCAGTGGGCGCCCGAGCACCGGTCCGTTGATCTCAAGAACTTCGACGGCCGCCCGAATCGCGCGCTGCTCGTCGGTGCGGAGACTAAACCACCATTTCTCGAATTGGTCGGTAAACTCAACCTCCCACGGCACGCCGTCAATATAATGCCAGCATTATATTGACGCAAGTGGCAGCCATGATCGAGCGCCGGTGGGATACCTGTGGCAAGGGCACGCACCGTTGCAACGTGAACGCGGCGGACATCGCGTCAAGGGGCCAAGTCCCCGGCAGCTGGCCAACTGCAAATCGCCGGTGTGGGTCCGCCATAAGCAATATCTATGCCCGATACAGAAATGATTGGGCAAACACATCGCAATTCTTTTCATAATCCTGTTATGGAATTCGACTTGATGCGATACAATGCCTCGCGGTGTTGCGCCCGGGAGCCGTTGATTTAGGGGGTACACGAGCATAAACGGCACGCTCAGCCAGCGACGGCGGTCCCGCCGCCAGTCGCCCTTTCAATCTGTGGTCAAGACACTTCGCCGGCGGATGGACTGGACCCACCCGGCGGTGTCCCGCCGCCGCTTCCTCGACGGCGCGGTCATCATTACCGCTCTCCTTGCCTCCATGGCAAGTATTATCGTGCACGGCGCCCGCCCAGCGGCCGGACAGGCCTCAAGAGCGGCAGCAGGCCCCCTGACGGCGTCGGTGGCGCTACTACCGGTGCTTCCGCCGTCAGTTGAGGCGCTAACGAAGCCCGACTCAGAAGCGTCCCGGGCCGCGGCCCTCGCCAAGGCCGCTGTGCCTGATCCCGCCGCTCGACTGAGCAATGCCGCGGGCGCGCCAACTGGCAGCGCCGCGGCGCCCGCCAGCGCCCGCACGAGCCGCGCTCAGGCGCTTCCGGAGGTGCCCCTCTCGGCGGGGCCGGCGGCCAGCCAAAGCGGAGCCGATGCGAAGCCGGCGCCCGCGAGTCCCGCGAGCCCCGCGATCGCCAATACGCTTGACAGCCAGTACGTGGAGCACACGATCGTCGCGGGAGAGTCCCTGTCGTCGATCGCCACCGTGTATGGGATGTCGGTCACCACGGTAGTATCCAACAATCCGGGGCTCGACGACTTGGACATCATCCACCCCGGCCAAACACTTCGCATCCCGACGACCAAGGGTCTCCTGTACCACGTGCAGGCGGGTGACACGCTGGATGGGATCAGCCGGCGGTACGGCGTGCCACTGCAGGACGTCATCTCCCTGCCGGCCAACGGGCTTCAGAACGCAGACATGATCGCGCCCGGTCAAACGATTCTGCTGCCCGGTGATATCACTCCACCAGCGCCTCCGGTGATTGCGAGGGCGCTGCCGGCAGCTCCTCAGGTGATTCTGCAGCCGCCGAGTCAGCCGGCTCAGGGCTCTGCCAGTGTGGCACCACCGGCGCCGGCAGCGACGCCGGTGGTGCCAATCGCGCGTTTCATCTGGCCGGTGCAGGGGCCGATTACGCAGGGATTCGGTGTGCCGGAACTGGGCGTCGGATCGCCGCATACCGGCATTGATATCGGGCTCTACGGACGAAACGGCGCGCCAATCTCGGCGGCGGCACCGGGTACCGTCAGCTTCTCAGGGGGCGATGCCTGCTGTGGTTACGGCTACTACGTCCTGGTGAAGCATGCGGGAGGATTCACGACGCTCTACGGCCACCTGTCGCGCCGGGCTGTCTCAGTGGGCGACACGGTGACGCAGGGTGAAACCGTCGGTTACGCCGGGAGCACCGGCTTCAGCACCGGGACGCATCTCCACTTCGAGATCCAACTCAACGGGGCTGCGCAGAATCCGCTGAGGTACCTGCCCTAGACGGACTCCGTGGGATCCGGGGCTCCGTCCCTGGGGTGCCAGCCGATAACTGCCCGGACGTGCTCCAGGTCCCAGAAGCGGAACGGGTTGTCTGAGACGCCATAGAAGATGTCGAACTTCACATCTTCGGCCTGCAGACATGCATCGATCTCGTCCGCGAGGTCGCGCTTGCTCTGCCAGGTCGAGGCCATGCGCCGAAGATTCGCCTCCTCGGGCAGCGGAAGCCAGGCCTGACCCTTGCGCGCGGCATCGGAGTTCGGGCTGTCATCGAGGCGAGCGGTTCCGATTCGGACGCAGTAGATGCTGAGCCCGAACTTGTCGCTGTAGTACCGTGCGAGGCCCTCGCCGAACACCTTGCTCACGCCATACAGGCTGTCCGGCCGCACGGGTGCTGTGTGGTCGAGCTCCAGGCCGGCGCGTCGCTTGTAGAGCTCGGGCATTCGGTCGAGCTCATACAAGCCCACAGCGTGATTCGAACTGGCGTAGACGATCTGTTTCACCCCCTGCTGGCGGGCGGCTTCGAAAACGTTGTAAGTGCCGATGATGTTATTGTGCAGAACGGCTTCCCAGGGATGCTGCATTCCCGAGGATCCGGCGAGGTGAAGTACAGCGTCCATGCCCACGAACGCCGGCAGTAACGCGTCCAAGTCGCCGCCGATGTCCGCCACAAACGACTCCAGTCCTGGAACCGATTCACGAGTCAGCGCGTGCAACTCGTATCGGTCGGCCAAGAGGGAGCGCATCGACGATCCGATGTTTCCTTCGGCGCCGGTTATCAGAACCCGCTTCATACGTTTACCTCTCTGATAATTATCCAATAACTAACGAACTCTGCGCTTGCGCGGCTCGAGAGCCGCGTTCAGGACCGATGGGTCATGGGTGCGTACAAACTCGGTGTGCCGAGCGATGAGTCGCACAAGCTCAATTGTCCTCGCTTCGTCGTCCTTGCGGGGAAGGGCAACGAGGAGCGGATGACCCAGGTCGCGAAGTTGCGGCAGAGCGTCGTAGACCTTGCGTTGGTAGCGTTCCTTCTCGGCAGGCGTCACACCTGGATAGCGATAACCGGTTCCTGGGTCCAGCAGTAGCTGCCGCAGCCCGGCTGCGATCGCCCTTTCGACAGCCGCGCGCAGAAACGGAAGTATGTCCGCGAGCGGATCCTCGAAGTTGAACGGCGAAGGGTCGTGTGGGGTAGCGCCAGAGATGAACGGCAGGACAACCGGCCCGCCCCAGCGTCCGAGCAGCTCGATCATCGCTGGATCTTGGAAGCCCTCCGAGTCATTGATGAGGTCGACGCCGGCGGCGATCGCTGCACCGGCGACCTCGGCGCGGAAGGTGTCGACCGAGACGAGGAAGCCGGCGTTCTTGAGCGCCCTGATGGCGGGGAGCAGGCGCGCAGTCTCCTCGCCGGCCGCGAGGAGCGGGGCTCCGAAATACGATGACTGTGCTCCGACGTCGATGATCTCGGCACCAAGTTCCGCGAGGCGCCGCGCGCGCTCGATCGCCGCCGTCGCATCGGCCGCAATCGAGTCTTGATTCGGAGACTCGGGTGACAGGTTGACGACGCCGATCACGTGCGGACAGCGACCGGTGCCGAACAATCGACCGCCGATGATCATGAGTGAGTTTCGGCGGTGGCGCTGAGGCTAAGCCTAGCCCGCGCCAAGGTCGAGCACGTGCCGAAGCGCTTCTGTGGGGTGCAGCTTCGCATCCGACTCGCTGACGATGGCGCGAACAACACCACTCTTGTCGATGACGAAGGTTCGACGAGCAGAGCGGAAACGTTCTTCATCGTACGTACCGTACGCCTTGCAAGTTGTATTGTGCGGCCAGTCACCAAGCAGCGGAAACTCGACCCCGATCTTGTCTGCGAAGGCGGCTGCGGAGAATGGAGTGTCGACACTGATGCCCAAGACCTGGGCACCGGCCTCTTCGATCTCATCCTTGAGATCGCGGAAGCCCGAGAACTCGTTTGTTCAGCCACCGGTAAACGCCAGCGGGTAGAAGGCGAGGATGAGAGCCTTCTCTCCCAGCCGGTCTTTGAGCGCCACGGTATTGCCTCGGCCGTCGGGCAATTCGAACTCCGGGGCCTTATCGCCGATTTGCAGAGCCATTGGAAAACCTCCAGGTCAGAATCTACTCGTCCTACCACCATTTCATGCCGCGGATGGCACGACAGACGGATGAAATCAGGCTGCTGCCCTTTGTCTCAGCGCAGGGTCGCTCGCTAATGCGCGCTACTTGGGGCCTGGCCAGGCGTGGCGCCGTGCTCGTCTCGAACTGGTGGCAACTCGGGATGGAACTCCCCCGTGCTGTGCGCCTCGGCCTGGCCGACGGCCTCAAAGTACGGCTCCACGTTCTGCGGAATCACCTCGTCCACTTCGCCACGGGTGCGCCGGTATAAGTAACCAAGGGTGAGAATGAGCATGCCGATGGCGATAATCGCCAGCGTCCAGAGTATGACCGCAACGAGGTCTGGCTGGCTCCCCGCTCCCGCTTGGCTCTGGGCTGAGGCGGGCGCCAGCAACGGCGCGAGCGAGACCGAGGCGAGCGCGCCGAGCAAGATTGAGAGCAGGCTGGCGAGCGGCCTCATCAGCGGCCGGCCTCAATCCAGGCTGGGCGGTGCCGCTCAAAGGTAGTGATGTCTGGCTCGTGCTGGAGGGTCAGCCCGATATCGTCGAGTCCGTTCAGCAGGCGGTGGCGTTTGAACGGATCTACGTCGAAGGTCATGCTGAACCCGTGATCGTCCTCTACGAGGCAACGCTCGAGGTCGACTGTAAGCGTGTATCCACCCTCGGTGTCCTTGGCGCGCCGCATCAGTGTATTGACGTCATCCTCAGGGAGGACGACCGTGAGGATTCCGTTCTGCAGGCAATTGTTGTTGAAGATGTCGGCGAAGCTCGGGGCGATCATGGTGCGAAACCCATACTCAAGCAGTGCCCATGGGGCGTGCTCGCGGGAGGAGCCGGAACCAAAGTTTCGCCCGGCAATGAGGATCTGGGCCCCCTGGTATTGCGGCGCGTTCAGCTCGAACTCGGGATTGGGATCGCCGTCCGGGAGGTAGCGCCAATCGAAGAAGCAGAACTCGCCATAGCCTGTGCGCTCGATCCGCTTCAGGAACTGCTTTGGGATGATCTGGTCGGTATCGACATTTACGCGGTCCATAGGCGCCGCGATTCCGGTCACTCGTACAAACGGGTCCAAGAGTGATCCTTTCTAACTTCCCTCACCCAACCCTCTCCCAGAGGGAGAGGGGCTGGTTAGAGTCCTCTCCTAAGGGGAGAGGGGACGATTGACTCCTCTCCTTCTGGGAGGGCGATTAATGTCCTTGCCCTTGGGGTCTTACCAGTCGCGGATGTCGACGAAATGTCCGGCGATCGCTGCCGCGGCGGCCATCTGCGGGCTGACGAGATGTGTGCGCCCACCTTTGCCCTGCCGGCCTTCGAAATTCCGGTTGGACGTCGAAGCGCAGCGTTCGCCCGGCAGGAGGATGTCCGGATTCATCCCAAGACACATCGAACAGCCGGCCTCGCGCCACTCGAAGCCCGCGTCCCTGAAGATCTCGTCCAGCCCCTCCGCCTCCGCCTGAATCTTGATGGCGTAAGACCCGGGCACGACCATCGCGCGAACGCTCGGATGCACCTTGCGCCCACGAGCGACCTCGGCTGCCTTGCGAAGATCCTCGAGCCGGGAGTTCGTGCAAGAGCCGATGAAGACGCGATCGATGGAGATGGCCTCGATTGCTGTCCCCGCTTTCAGATCCATGTACTCCAGCGCGCGCTCGGCGGCAGCGGCGTCTGCCTCCGAATCCAGGGACGCGGGATCGGGGATCGACGCGGACACCGGCAGTACCATCCCTGGGTTCGTGCCCCAGGTGACGTGAGGCTCGAGGCGCGTTGCGTCAAGGGTGACCAGGCGATCGAAGGTCGCTCCCGGGTCGGAGACGAGACCCTTCCACGCTTCGACGGCAAGGTCGTAATCTTCTCCCTTCGGCGCGTGCGGGCGGCGACGGAGGTAGGCGTACGTCGTCTCATCGGGCGCAATCATCCCGGCGCGCGCGCCGGCCTCGATCGACATATTGCAGACCGTCATACGGCCGTCCATAGAGAGTGCTTGGATCGCTTCGCCGGTGTACTCGATGACGTGGCCTGTCCCACCGTCCACGCCAAGTTTGCCAATGATGCCAAGGATGATGTCCTTGGCTGAGACGCCCCGCGGAGCCTGCCCTTCGATCCTGACCTCCATGGTGTGGGGTTTTACCTGAGGGAGACACTGGGTCGCGAGGACATGCTCCACCTCAGAGGTGCCAACGCCCAGCGCAAAGGCTCCAAAGGCCCCGTGCGTGGAGGTATGGCTGTCGCCGCAGACGATGACTTTGCCTGGCTGCGTGAACCCCTGCTCGGGGCCAATGATGTGGACGATTCCCTGATCGGGACTAAACATGTTGTAGTAGTTTTTCAGCCCGAAGTCATGCGCGTTTTGCTCCAAGGTCTCAAGTTGCTGAGCCGAGATCGGATCCTCGAGCGGCTTGTCTCGGTCTGAAGTCGGAACGTTGTGGTCCGCGGTGACGACAGTAAGATCGGGTCGCCTGATCTTCCGCCCTGCGAGACGCAGGCCCTCGAAGGCCTGGGCGGACGTGACTTCGTGAACGAGGTGTAGGTCCACGTAGAGCAGCGTTGGTTCACCGGCGATCTCGCGGACGACGTGGCTCTCCCATATCTTCTCAAACATTGTCTTGGGCATATCGGTATCCTCAGATGCGATGCGAGGGAAGGGTAGCACAAGGCGGGTTGAGGTACTAAGCGAAAGGCCGCATAAGGGAGGCGCAGAGCCCGGTGCGCCGCTGCCGCGAGATCGCCCATACTGCGGATTCAGATCGAGAATCGGGCAGGGGAAAACGGGGCCAACTCAGGCGGCACAGACCCGGATGTGAGCAGATCAGCCATTAAGCGGCCGGTGATCAAGCTGAGGAGAATCCCATTGCGGAAGTGTCCTGTGGCCACGTGAAGGTTGTCGAATCCCGGATACGGTCCCAGGATGGGGAGGCGGTCGGAAGAGCAGGGGCGCAGTCCTGCCCAGGACCGGATGTAGGACGCGCGGCCCAGCGGCGGAACAAGTCGGTCCGCCACGCTCAATAGCGAGCGCAGCCCATCCACCGTGACGGCCGCGTCGAATCCGGCGCTGTGCTCCTCCGTCGCACCTACCCAAATCGAGCCATCCGGTTTTGGAACCAGGTAGCCATCCTGTGAATAGATGATGTGACGAATCGGAGATGGAGTTTGCTGGACCGCCAGCATCTGACCGCGCACCGGCGAAACCGGTATGGTAACGCCGTTGCCCGCGCCGAGACCGGCGAGCCAGGCACCGCCGGCGAGAATGAATTGGTCTGCGCCGACGACGCCCGCCGAGGTCTGTGCCGCGACAATCCGTCCGCCGTCCCGATCAAATCGCTGGACCTCCTGACGCTCGAGAAGGATTGCGCCGCGTCGCACCGCGGCGGTTGCCAATGCCGCTGTGAGGCGGCTTGGGTTTACGTGACCTTCGCGGGGACTGTACAAGGCGCCGGAAATTTCGGTGGACAGTTGCGGCTCGAGGTCTGCCAGGGCCGGTCGATCCAACCATTGAGCGGCAACGTCCTTACTCTGCTGTGGGACAAGCGCTCGCAGCCGGCTCTCCTCGGCGGGTGATTCGGCGACTCGCAGGACCCCATCGCGGCGAAACTCGAAGTCGATGCCGCTCTCCTCGGCCAGGTCGCCTGCCTGACTGTTAAATGCCTCCAGGCCTTGCAGTGCCAGGTGTGAGAACGGGCCGGGTTCGGCTGATTCGGCGAGCGGGGCGAGCATGCCCGCGGCCGCGGATGACGCTCCGGCACCGATGCGGTCGCGCTCCACGAGGGTGACATCCGCTCCTGCCCGCCGCAGCTCGTAGGCTATAGCGCATCCGATGACGCCGCCACCGGCTATCAAGACATGCATTGACGCGGCTTACAAGGATCTCGCGGCGACAAGGATCCCGAAGCGCCGCCACCGATCATGCGAACGATCTCCAGCCGGTCGCCATCCCTGAGCGTGATCGACGGCCAGTCCTCGCGGTAGAGCACTGTGCCGTTGTGGGCGACGGCGATGCGGCGGCCATCGAGATCGAAGGAGTTGAGAAACTCGGGAAGGGCGGTCTCTGTCGGGAGGTGGCGGACCTCTCCGTTCACAGTCACCCGGACCACACTCACCCTCCGCGGCTCGGGAGCGGCACCACCGGCGTGACCGCAAGGGCGTGTCGCAAGCTGTTAACAGCACGGGCGATGTCGTCAGCCCGAAGAATCGCCGACACAACCGCGACTCCTGCTGCACCAGCGGCAAGCACAAGGCCGGCGTTCATCACGTCGATGCCCCCTACGGTCAGGCAGGGAATCCCGAGTGATGCGGTCGCGTCGCGGACCACATCCAGGCCAGCGGGCTCCAGCCCCGGCTTCGACTCCGTCTCGAAGATGGTTCCGAGCTGGACATAGTCTGCCCCAGCGGCTTCTGCCTCGCGCGCTCCGGCAGCACTGTGAACGGACCGCCCGATGAGGAACCCGGGCGGGACAAGTCGCCGGGCAGCCTCTAGTGGAAGACATCGCTCGGGGAGGTGGACTCCATCGGCGCCGGCGGCCAGAGCCACATCCAAACGGTTATTGACGAGAAAGGCACATCGGCCGAAGGTCATTCGCCGGCAGTCGACGGCAAGCGCGTAGAGCTGGCCGGCTTCCAGGTCCTTCTCGCGCAATTGAACGGCATCAACGCCTGCCGCCACCGCCAGCTCAATGGCTTCGAGCAGGGGATGCGGGCTGCAGCGATGCCGGTCGGTGACCAACATGAGAAACGGTCGTCGGATTTGCACGGCGAATCCTGCGCCGCGCCGGTTCAGCGGCGCGCCACGCCCTCAAGTGGACTGCTCGCGGAGGCGAACTCCCTGCGAGGAATCCGGCCGGCGAGGTAGGCGGCCCGCCCCGCATCGACGCCCATGCGCATGGCCGCGGCCATCTGTGCCGGCTTCTCGGCGAGGGCAACCGCCGTATTGACCAGGCAGGCGTCGGCCCCGAGCTCCATCGCAAGCGCGGCGTCCGATGGCGCGCCAATACCGGCATCGACGACCACGGGAATATGGGCCTGCTCGATGATGAGCCTAATCTGCTCGATACATACCAGACCTCGCCCTGAGCCTATAGGCGAGGCAAGCGGCATCACGGTCACTGTCCCGAGTTCCTCGAGGCGCTTCGCGAGAACTGGATCCGCGTTGATATAGGGAAGAACCTTGAACCCCTCGCCGACCAGCTTTTCCGCGGCCTCAAGCGTACCGATGGGGTCCGGAAGCAGATATCGGGGGTCGGGAATCACCTCCAGCTTGACCCAGTCGGAGAGACCCATTGCCCGCGCGAGACGCGCGGTGAACAGCGCCTCCTCTGCCGTCTGGCTGCCGGCCGTGTTCGGCAGGATCGAGTAGTGGCTCCAGTCGATCTCGTCCAGAAGCGTGCGCTCGTTGGGATTGTCGAGGTTCAGCCTGCGAATGGCTACGGTGATGAGCTCAGACCCGGAGGCGCCGAGCGCGGCCGTCATCTCCTGGAGCGATCGGTATTTGCCCGTGCCCAGAAAGAGTCGCGACCGCAGGCGCTTGCCGGCAATGACCAACTCGTCATCCATGTCAGTACGTCTCCTCTGGCGGCCGCGCCAGCAAAAGCAAAGCCTGCGGACGAAAAGAAACACCGCCTGGAGGGCGGTGTCATGGATCTGACTCGCTACTTCCCTCCGCTGGCATTATCCAGTGCAGGTTCCACGGTCGGCGGCGGTTCTGACCACCCTCTCAGCCCGGCTCCCCGAGCTCCCGCGAATCATTGCTATTCAATTGACAATCGCAAGCTAACATCGGCCCACGGGGCTGTCAAGGACGACTACTGCCTATTGGCTACTGCCAGCTTCCTTCTGCTCCGGTATCATGAGTCTCCCAGGCAGGTGGAGGGCGGGTCGATGGATCTCAAGGAACGTTTCAGCAGCGACCTCCGCGAGGCGTTGCGCAGCTCGGATGAGCCGCGCAAGAGCGCGATCCGGCTTGCGCAGGCGGCGATCCGGAACGCCGAGATCGCTCAGGGCCGGACGCTGGACGACTCCGGCGTGATCGGCGTCCTGCGGCGCGAGGCGAACCAGCGCCGAGACAGTATCGAAGCCTACACGGCGGCAGGCCGCCAGGAGCTCGTCGAACGCGAGCAGGCCGAACTGGACGTCATCCAGACCTACCTACCGGCCGAGATGGATGCGGCACAACTTCGCGGAGAGGCCGAGGCGGCGATCGCCGAGGTGGGGGCGGTTGGGCCGGGCGACAAGGGCAAAGTCATGCAGGCGTTGATGAAGCGGCTGGCAGGGCGCGCCGAGGGACGCGAGGCGAACGCCGTCGTCACAGAGCTACTGGGACGCTGATGGAGTCTGGAGAGGTGCTTGAGCGCGTGCAGCGGGAAGGTCTCGCGCTCGTTCGCTTTCTCTATTGCGACAACGCAAACATCGTTCGTGGCAAGGCGACGACTCTCACTAATCTGGGCGACTTCATCGGCGCCGGTATCGGCCTAACGATGGCGATGCAGGGATTCACTCCCACCGAGCGCATAGCGACTGATGCAAGCGTCGGCCCTATAGGCGAGATCCGGCTCGTCCCGGATCCCGCCACGTACGTCCTGCTGCCCTACGCACCGCGACAGGCTGCCATGCTCTGCGACATGGTCACGCTCAGCGGCGAGCCCTGGGACCTATGCCCCCGGGCCGCGCTCCGACGGGTTCTCGACTCGGCCGCTGCAGACGGCCTGGTGGTCCAGGTTGGATTCGAGCACGAGTTCTATCTGCTGTCGCGTGGCAATGAGGGCTGGGTTCCGTTCGACCGAAGCTTGTGCTTCAGCACAAGGGGCATGAACGGGGCCGGACCGGTTATTCTCGATATTCTGGATGCGCTCGATGCTCAAGGTCTGAAGGCGGTGCAGTATTATCCGGAGCTCGGCCCCGGCCAGCAGGAGCTGAGCATGGATCACACCGCCGCCCTGAGGGCTGCTGACGAAGCGATAATCGCCCGTGAGACGATCCGTGGAGTCGCCGAGGCGCACGGACTCGCCGCTTCATTTGCACCCAAGCCGTTCATCGACCAGGCGGGTAGTGGAAGCCATATCCATCTCAGTGTCTGGAAGGCGGGGACAAACGCGTTCTATGCCGGCGCCGATCCACTCGGGCTCGCACCCTTGGCGTACTCGTTCATCGCCGGCATCCTCGTACACCTGCCGGGTTTGCTTGCTCTGACCTGTCCGAGTCTCAACTCGTATCAGAGGCTGGCGCCGGGGATGTGGAGCTCCGCCTTCGTGTGCTACGGACCGGACAATCGCGAGGCGGCAGTGCGGATTGCGTCACCCTTTCGCGGGCGTGAGGAGGCGTCGACGAATATCGAGTTGAAGGCGATTGATGGCAGTGCGAATCCCTACCTGGCTCTCGCGGGCGTGATCGCTGCAGGCCTGGATGGTGTTCGGCGCGGTCTCAGCCCTGGAGAAGCCATTCGGACGAATCCCGGTTCAATGAGCGACGAGCAGCGTGCGGCCGCGGGCATTGGCCGCTTTCCTTCCACGCCGCTCGTTGCCGGCAGGGCGCTGCAGGGTGACACGATACTCAAAGAAGCAATCGGCTCGCACATCGTCGAGGAGGCGCTGTCAGTGAGGCGGTCAGAGGTGGCTGATCTGGATGGGCTGGAGCCGCGTGAAATGGCGAAGCGATACCTAAGTTTCTACTAACGGCAATTGAATGGTAGTCCGACGTAGTTCTTCACGCTCTGCCGGAGGCGACCAAGTCAGCCGCGCGCTGCGCGAGCTCGCCTCGGAGATGTTCTCCGAGCGAGATCTGATTATCGCCAGCAACCGCGGCCCGCTCGAGTTCGAGCTGGACGAAAACGGCGCGCTCCAGTCGCAACGCGGCAGCGGCGGCGTCGTCACTGCACTCAACGCCGTCAGCCAGTTTGTCGACTTGACCTGGGTCGCCTCGGCGATGACCGAGGGAGACCGGCGCGCTGCTGAGCAGGGCGAGATATCCGCCGGTGACGCCGACGATGCCGCCGGCAGGCTCAAGCTGCGCTTTGTAGTGTCGGCGCGGAATACCTACAATCGCTACTACAACATCTTCTGCAACCCGCTGCTGTGGTTTATCCAGCACTATATGTGGAACACGCCCCGGACGCCCAACATCAGCCGGACGATTTACGACGCCTGGGATCAGGGTTACGTACCTGTAAACCGTGAGTTTGCGCAGGCGATTGCAGCTGGCGGGGCGGGCAACGCCGCCCGCGCACCATACGTTATGCTGCACGATTATCATCTGTATCTCGCGCCTGCGGAAGTTAGAGAGCTGCTGCCGGAGGCCGTGATTCATCACTTCACCCACATACCGTGGCCGGACCCGCGCTACTGGGAGCTGCTGCCGCTGTTTATGCGGCAGCGCATCTACGAGAGCCTCTGCACTGCGGACATCGTTGGGATGCAGACCCAGCGCGACACGCGCAACTTTCTGCACGGCTCGGAAGCATTTCTCGACGGGGCAGACGTCGACTACCGTGACTCGACCGTGCGCTACAACGGACACGTCACGTACGTGCGTGCATACCCAATCTCGATCGACGCCCAATCACTGTTAGAGCTCGTGGACACTCCGGAGGTCGCGGGGCCTCGGGAGCGCCTCCGGTCACTTCGGGCGGAGAAGACGATTGTTCGCGTGGACCGCGCCGAGCCAAGCAAAAACATCCTGCGCGGATTCCGTGCGTTTGAGCTTTTGATCCAACGTCACGAGGAGTTTAGGGGGCGGGTCAAGTTCCTCGCCTTCCTCGTGCCCTCTCGGACTGATATCGGTCTCTATCAGACGTACACCGACGAGATCTTTGAGTTGGTGGACGCTATCAACGACGAATACGGCATGCTCGGCTGGCAGCCAATCGAGATCTTCTTCGAATCGAACTACCCTCAGGCCATCGCCGCATTGCGTGACGCGGATGTGACGCTCGTCAATCCGCTGATCGATGGCATGAATCTCGTGGCGAAGGAGGCTTCGCTCGTCTCCACTGTCGACGGCGTTCTGATTCTGTCTGAGGCGGCAGGAAGCTACGACCAGCTACGAGAGTTTGTGCTCGGGGTCGCGCCTGCAGACATTGAGGGAACGGTCCGTGCGCTGCGACAGGCCTTGAAAATGGGGGCGACTGAGCGGCGCCGCCGTGCGCGCGGCCTCCGAAAGCTCGTCCAGAAGGAGGATGTCCGCGCCTGGTTGATGCACCAATTCCGCGATCTGCAGGCGGTCAGCCAATCGCGAGCGTGACCCCGTTCCATGAGATCCCGCTGGTCGATGGTCACCTTCATCCGCCTCTCGTCGCCGCTGAGGTGCATCCATTCGCGCGTTATTTCACGGAGGCTGCCGACCCCGCAATCGTCAGCAGGCACGTTCCGCAGACGCTGTTCTACCGCCGCGCGATCAGTGAACTCGCGGAGCTGCTCGATTGCGCACCGGACGCGGAAGCTGTTCAAGGGGCGCGCCGGGCGCTCGGACCGCGCGTCTATCTACAGCTGTTGGCGCGCGAGGCAAACGTTCAGACTCTGCTGATCGATGACGGCTACCCGGGGGTGGGAGCATTCGCCCTCGACGATATCGCTGGACAGAGCGGTTGCACGACACGGCGCATTCTTCGAATCGAGACGCTTGCTGAATCGCTGGTTGCCGGAGCCGCGAGCGCTACAGAGCTTGCGGACCAGCTCACCTCAGCCATCGAAGCTCAGCGTGAGGCGGTAGCGTTAAAGACGATTGTCGCGTATCGGTGCGGACTTCAGGTGACACCCGTCGGGGTTGCAGAGGCCGAGAGCGCGTTCGCGGGCGTTCGCGCAGCCTCCGGATGGAACCCGCCCCGTCTCACGTCCAAGCCTCTGCTCGACTATCTGCTTCTCCGCGCGCTGGAATGGGCGGCGCAGAACTCGGTGCCGGTGCAGTTTCACACCGGCTACGGCGATCGGGATATCGATCTGCCCCTGGCCAACCCTGCGCTTCTCCGCCCGGTATTGGAGGATCGCCGGTTCGCGGAGCTCACGGTAGTGTTACTTCATGCCTCGTATCCTTATTGTCGCGAGGCATCCTATCTCGCCTCGGTTTACCCAAATGTCTACGTCGACTGGTCCGAAGTGAACCCCATGCTCCCCGCAGGTCAGCTTCAGCGGGTGCTAGAGGAGCTACTTGCTCTCGCGCCCTTTTCAAAGCTCCTCTACGGCTCCGATGCCTGGGGTATCCCTGATTGGATCTATTTGGCGGCGCGAGCCGGGCGCGCTGCTCTTTGGGCTGCCCTAGCTCACGAGCCGAACCGGGAGGAGATCGCCCGGCGGATTCTGAGAGAGAACGTCCTGGATGTGTACCACCTGCGAACATGAAACTGCCCGGCCCTGCGCCGTCGTAGGGTACATGTGACACGATAGACTACGACCCAAAGCATGTGGAGGTCAGATCATGGTACGAGTGGTTCGCGCATTGAGGTGGCCGGCAATCGCGGCGTTGTTGGCGCTCGCGTCAGTCGCAGGCGGCGGCTCAAACGGTGCTGCGCCGGCCAGCGCGCAGGCCTCGACAACGGTCCAAATCATGACCGGCAGCGTCGGGCAGTACCTCGCAGACGCAAACGGGATGACGTTGTATGTCTTCTCCGCGGACCAGGCGAACTCGGGCGCAAGTGCATGTGCGGGCACGTGCGCCGGCGCGTGGCCGCCCGCAACGGTGTCCAGTCCGCCGCCCACGCCCCCAGACGGGCTCATGGGGGTGCTGGATGCGATCATGCGTGACGACGGGTCTGCACAGCTCACCTACGGCGGGATGCCTTTGTACAGATTCTCGGGGGATACCAGTGCGGGGCAGATCAAGGGTCAGAATGTGACGGCGTTCGGCGGCACCTGGACCGCCGCGACGCCCTAACCCAACCCCCGGCCCCTTCCCCTCGGGGGACGGGGAGACTTAATGATTGTTCGCCGCTCAAATCACTCCCTGCTCGAAGAGTCCGCGGAGCTCGTCGCGGCTGAGGCCCAACTCCGTTTGGTAGACCTCGACATTGTGCTCGCCGAGCAATGGTGCGCGGCGTCCGATCCGCCAGGTCGTGCGGGAGAAGCGGTAGGGTGCACCGGGGACGGTAACGTGCCGGCCGATCTGTGGCTGGGCGATATCCACGAGGAAGCCGCGCTCCCGCCAGTGGGGATCGTCGAGGTTCTCCTCAGGCGAACGCACAATTGCCCATGGCAGCCGCCGCACCTGACCTTGCCGGTAGACCTCTTCAGCCGGAAGACTTCGAACGAAGCTGCCCAAGACCTCCAGCACATGGAGGCTATCGGGGTCGGTTCGTTGTGTCGGGCTACGGTGCACCACTGACTCGTAGCGTTCCTCCGTCAGGTCTTGTCCTTTGCCTGCCTCTGTCATCCAGGCGACCAGCGGGCGCCAGCTCGAGAAGATTCGCGGGATTCCGCCGCCCATGAGATTCACGTAGCGGCCGTCGACTGTACGGTGCTGCCACGGAGCAGTGGAATTTGCCTGGGCGTGGCGGGCAGTCTGACGACGCACCACCCGGTGTTGATACTCCCAATTTGCGAAGGCACCCTCGGTGGTGCAGGCGCATGCCTCGTGAATCGACACATCCAGCCACTGCCCCTGCTGGCTTTTCTGGCGCTCGATTAGCGCGAGCAGAACCGCGATGAACGCGTACTCGGAGCCGATCAAAAAGGCGTGGTCGCCGTCGGGCCGGATCGGTGGCGACCCTGCCAGGTCGTCGTAGCCATTCATTGCCATCGTCCCGCCGAGCGCGAGACTAACGATGTCGCTGCTGCGGAAGCCGCTCCAAGGTCCCGTCTGTCCGAAGGGCGTAAGGGATACGAGGATCAGCTCGGACCGTACCTGGCTCAATGCGTCGAATCCCAGATTCACTGAGGCGAGATAGCCGGGTGACGAGCTCTCGAGGATGACGTCAGCGCAAGCGGCGAGGCGTCGGAAGAGCGCTTGGCCGGCAGGTTGCCCGATATTGAGCGTGATGCCGCGCTTACTGGTGTTGTGGTACCAAAATGGGAGGCTACGGTTGATGTCGGGTACGTCGCCCGCGAAGGGTCCGAGCCGGCGCGCACCGTCTCCGGCCGGCGGCTCGACTTTGATCACATCGGCGCCCATGTCGCCCAGCAGCTTCCCGCAGTACTGTCCCTCGACACCCGCGAGCTCAAGGACTCGAACGCCGGCAAGTGGCGGGTCCAGTGCTACCATCGCTGCCTCCGGCGCACGATACGAAGGGCCACGTTCAACCAACCCCTCTCCATTTCGCCTAATGAACTGACGGTAAATGCGCCAACAAGAAAAATCCGTTCAACGTCAGGAGCAGGCCGAGGGCACCCAGCGCCGACGCCGCGTAGAAGACCGCCCTGCTCGTCACCAGAATGGCCAGCGACGCCAGAACGATCCCGATCTGCAGGGCGACTTCGCTGTACTCGAAGCTCATGATCTGCGTCTCCGTCGTTTCCTCCAGTCCTTCGTAGTCGCCGATCTGTGTCTCTAGGCTCTTGAGACCAGTGCCCTTGGCAGCGTCGCCCTCAAGGTCGGCAGCCGTCGAACGGTAGCTGCCGATCTTTTGTTCGATCGCCGCGCGGGCTGCGGCCGCTGGATTTGAGGTGTCGAGAATCGACTGGAGCAAGTCCGCGGAGACTGCGGCGTTGGACTGGCGAACCTCGCCCACGTCCGCGGTAGCGTGCAAATCGTTCAGATGAATGTTGTCGTTCAGCAGGCGTCGGGTAGCCGCGCCGGTGCTGATTGTCGCGACCGCGAGCAACCCTGCGAGTACCGCGACAAGCAGCGCGACAATCTTGTGGAGCGGGTGGCGTTCCGGCGCTCCGTCAAGGTTGCCTCCAGCTACCTCGCGAATGACCTCCGCTGCTTCCTTGGCCTCGACCACTCAAACGCCTCCCGACCTTTGGATCGAGCCTATGATGCGCCTGCCGAGCCCGCCCGCCGCCGCCTGTGGCGCCAATACTCTCTTCGGCTGTGCGGCTCGCCCTCCGCGTACTCGCGCCGCCGGACTGGGATGGACTCCACATAATCGCAGGTCGCCTGAATCAATCCGGCGAGCCGTGCCGCTACCTCACCGCACAACGATGCTCCGAGCGTCTCGAGAGGCAGCGTTAGGTGCAGTCGCGTCCATGACGGCGTCCACTCTTCCAGCTCTGCGTCCGGACCCAGCGCATCCCGTACCTCCAGTGAACGCTCGGCGATTGCCTCGGCCCACATGTGGCTGCGCTCGCGATCGGCCTCGAAGTGGAGCCCTATCTCGATCCGGCCCGTTTTTCGAACCAGCCACACCTCATAGTGTGCGCGCGGCTCTCCGAAGTGAATCTGCAGCATTGCGTAATGGACACGCGCTTGCGCATCACGCAACGCATCGGGGAGAAGGGCGAGCGTCTGGTCGCGGACCGCGTCAAGGAACTCCTGTGATTGCATGTAGCTCCCGCGTTGCGGCAACGCACTCCAGCTTACGGGCGAATCATAGACAGCCGAGGTTGCCCAGCTCAACCGTCAGGCATGACGGCCACGGGCCGATGGTATGCTGAGCCCACATTTCGGCTGAGCGCCGGAGGCCAGGATTATGACACAGGACGTAACGACAGACGCTCTGCGATTGCGCCCGATTCTCCCGGTGACGGCGGCAGTTGGCAAGAGCGGCCACCTGTCGCTCGGAGGCTGTGACACGCTTGCGCTGCTGGGCGAGTTCGGAAGCCCGCTTTACGTCTTCGACGAGCTGACCCTGCGCGATAAATGCCGTGAGTATCTCACGGAGTTTGGCGGCCGATATCACGACGTGAGCGTGCTCTATGCCTCCAAAGCATTCATAAGCCTTGCCATTGCCAGAATCGTCGAGCAAGAAGGACTCGGTCTCGACGTAGTCTCTGGAGGTGAACTCGCTGTCGCCATGCGGGCGAACTTCCCGCTGGAGAAGGTCTATTTTCACGGCAACAATAAATCGCCTGACGAGCTGCGCACCGCAGTTGAGGCAGGGATTGGTCGCGTCGTCATTGACAATTTCTACGAGCTGGACCTGCTGGATCGCATTGCGGGTGCCGCAGGACGGACGCAGCCGGTGCTCCTGCGCATCTCACCCAATGTCGATCCCCACACCCACATGCACACGACTACAGGGACGCTCGATACAAAATTCGGAATCCCAATCGAGACAGGTCAGGGTGAGGAGGCGGTGTGGAGGGCGTTGCACTCCGAGCATCTCGAGCTACGCGGCATCCACGCGCACTTGGGTTCGCCCATCTTTGAGCTCGACCCATACGAACGCGCGATTGAGGTATTGATCGGTTTTGCTGCTGAAATGCGCCGCCATGGCTTTGCGCTACAGGAGTTCAGCCCTGGCGGCGGTTTTGCAGTCCAGTATGTGCAGGACCAGCCGGCGCCCCCCGCGGCAGCCTACGCGGAGGTGATCACCGATTCCATCCGGCGCTGGTGCGCGGTGCGTGGGCTGCCGCTGCCGCACTTGACGATCGAGCCCGGCAGGAGCACCATCTGCCGCGCCGGGGTAGCTCTTTACACGGCGGGTGCGTCCAAGGACATCCCTGGAGTTCGACGCTATGTAGCCGTGGACGGAGGAATGGCAGATAACGTCCGTCCGGCCATCTATGGCTCGAAGTACGAAGCAATGCTTGCCAATCGTCCGCTCGAGGACGCGACCGAGACGGTGACAATTGCTGGGAAGTTTTGCGAGTCGGGCGATATCCTGATTCGGGACGCTCGCCTCCCGAGGGTGGAGGCTGGAGATGTCGTCGCGATCCCCGCGTCTGGAGCCTACTGCCTCGCGATGTCCAGCAACTACAATCACGCCCCTCGGCCGGCAGTGGTGCTCGTATCCGGGGGGAAAGCGCGACTCATCCGGCGGCGCGAGTCCTACGATGACCTCATGCGCCTCGACGTCGATTCCTAGCCGGCCAAGGACAGTAGGTGTGTGGTTGACCGCCGGTCATGAACGCGCTGTCGATTCTCTCCGGCGCAGCCTGGATGAGGGGCGCACGGCTCACGCATACCTGGTCACGGGCGCTCCCCAAGTCGGGAAAGGCCGGCTCGCTCTAGACTTTGCGAAGGCGCTGAACTGCACCAGCCCTGACCCGCCCTGTGGTGACTGCCGGGCATGCCGGCGCATCGAAGCGTGGCAGCATCCGGATGTTGAAGTTGTGAGCGTTGGCGGCGTTTGTGACGAGGCGGAGCACGACCACCGGCGTGACGGGTCCAAGGACATCAAGATCTGCCAGATGCGGTGGTTGCAGCGGACCATCGCACTGCGTCCCTTCGAGGGACGGATGCGAGTGGTGACGATCGACCCGGCAGAGGCCCTGAACATCTACGCGGCCGACGCGCTGCTCAAAACCCTGGAGGAGCCGCCAGCTCAGGTCACACTGATGCTGCTGGCATCCCAGGCGGTCTCGCTGCCTGAAACGGTGATCTCACGCGCCAGGCAGATAGCTCTATCTCCTGCCCAAACTTCCACGGTGCGCCAGGTGCTGGTAGCCCGGGAGGTAGATCCCGCGCGGGCCGATCTCATCGCTCGTCTCTCTGGCGGTCGCATCGGCTGGGCCATCGCGCACGCAGACGACGTCACACTGCTGGAGGAGCGGGCACGCCGCCTGGCCCGCCTAGAGTTGCTGATGGAGGCCGCTCGCACCGACCGGATGCTTTTTGCCGCGGAGCTTGCGGCACGCTTCGTCACAAGCCGAGAGGAAACGTACTCCTGGCTCGATCTGTGGCGGAGTTGGTTGCGCGACTTGCTGCTTGTGGCCGAAGGGTGCGAGGATTTGGTCAGCAATACCGACCAACTGCCTGCCATCAGACAGCTGGCACGGTCGTTTGCGGTTACTGGAATCGTGCGGGCTCTGGAGGCCTTGCGTGAGTGTCGCCAGCAGCTCGAAGAGAATGCCAACGCCCGGCTGGCGCTGGAGGTGCTTGCATTGCGTCTCCCCAGTCCGGTGATACGCGAGGAGGCAGGGCGGTAACCGTCAGCCAACGGGGCGTGACCTTACCGTCCACCAAGGATGGAAGATGTTTTGGGCGTCCGCTTTCAAGAAGCGGGCAAGATTTACTATTTCTCGGCCGCCGGATACGAAAATCTCGAGGTGGGCGAGTACGTCGTCGTCGAAACCAGCCGAGGGCAGGAGCTGGCCCGGATCGTCATCGCGCCAGGTCAGGTACTCAATGTCGAGTTGACTGAGCCGCTGAAGCCCATCACTCGCCTGGCATACGACGATGATGTCGAGCAGGCGGAGCGACTCAGGGGAAAAGCGGAGGCGGAGGTCGGGCTGGCGCGTGAGAAGGCGCGTGAAGCCGGCCTCCCGATCAAGCTGTTTTCCGGCAGCTACGACCTGGAAGGCAAGCGGTTGACTTTGCTCTTTCTCTCCGAGGACCGGGTGGATTTTCGCGACCTGGTTCGTGACGTCTCTGCCGCGGCCGGCGTGCAGGTGCAGTTGCGGCAGGTCGGGCCGCGGGATCAGGCAAAGGTCGTTGGTGGCTACGGGCGATGCGGGCGGCGGTTGTGCTGCTCCTCTTGGCTCGTCTCTTTCCCGGCAATCTCTATCAAGATGGCGAAGGAGCAGGACCTGCCGCTAAACCCGTCCAAGATCTCCGGACAGTGCGGCCGCCTCTTGTGCTGCCTCTCCTATGAGAACGAGATGTATCGCGTGGTCAAGCAGGCGCTGCCGCGTCCCGGGACATATGTAAGCACGCCATCAGGCAATGCTCGGATACTGGCCGTGAATGTGCCGCGAGGCACGGTCAGCATGCAAATGGAGACCATGCAGGTGGTTGACGTACCAGTTCAAGAGATGGGACTCGACCAGGGACTCATCCGCATACTCAGCGGCCCTCCCGTTTCCGCGACCAGTGGGCCGCTCGGTCCCCAGCCAACTCCCGAGCCCGCGGGCGCAGCGTCCGCTTCCGGCGGCCGCGACCGTGGCGGACAGCACGGCAGGGGCGAACGTCGTGGGCCCGGCGCTTTCGGCCACGCGCGGGCCGCACCTCCACAAGCTGCGCCGGTCCCGCCCGAGCCCGCGCCAACCGCTCCGCCCGCGCCTCAGGCCGCCGAGGCGGCCGCCGCTGGAGCGCCACGCCGTTCCGCCGGTCACCGGCGACGGCGGCGACGGGGTGGCGCAGGGCAGCAGCCGCAGGGCCCAAGGTGATCGCAGCAAATCCGTCCCGATAAGGAGAACAGCCATGGCCGAGGCGCCGCGCAAGCCTCTTCCTGTTCCCACGCCCGAGACCGCTCCCTACTGGGAGGGTCTCAAGCGACGGGAGTTGAGAATCCAGCGATGCCGCGATTGTTCGCAGGCGTACTTCTATCCGCGACCGTTTTGCCCGCGCTGTTTCTCGGCGAATGTCGAATGGTTCACGGCCAGCGGTAGGGCGAGGTTGCACACCTTCGAGGTGATTCACCGCGCGGCACCGGCCTTTGCGGCGGACGTCCCCTACGTTCTCGCGGTGGTGGAGCTCGAGGAGGGTCCGCGTATGATGACCAATCTGGTCGGCGTTGCGCCGGACCCCGCCCAGCTCGGACTGGATATGCCGCTGGAAATCAGCTATGAGGACGTCTCAGGCGACATAACGTTACCGAAGTTTCGGCCGGCGGGCGGAGGGAGCTAATGGATGCTCGTAAGCAGGTTGCGATTGTAGGAGCCGCTGAGACCGATATCGTTGGCGAGATCCCCGATAAGTCCGCGATTCAGCTTCATGCGGAGTCGGCACGGAATGCACTGGCCGACGCGGGAATCAAGAAGGATGAGGTCGACGGGATCCTCTGCGCCGGCCAGTCCCCAGTGGCCGTCGCGAACTATCTGGGGATAGTTCCGAGCTTCCTTGATGGCACGGCTGTTGGCGGATGCTCGTTCATGATCCACGTGCGTCACGCCGTGGCGGCAATCTTGGCGGGGTATTGCGAGGTGGCCCTGGTAACCCACGGCGAGAGCGGCCGCTCGCGCATCGGAGGCGGCGCCAACCGCCAGCCGGCGGGCGGCTCGGACCTGCCCGGGCAATTTGAGGCGCCGTTTGGACCGTTCGGTCCGCCCACGCTCTTCCCCATGGGAGTGGCACGGTACATGAAGACGTACGGACTGACGGAGGAGCAGCTTGCATCTGTCGCCGTTGCGCAGCGCAAATGGGCTGCAATGAATCCGCGGGCCATGTATCGAGACCCACTGACTGTAGAGGACGTACTGAATTCGCGCCTGATCGCGTGGCCGGTTCACATCTTGGAGTGCTGCCTCGTCACTGATGGCGGTGGTGCTCTGGTGCTGGTCTCAGCTGAGCGAGCCCGTTCGATGGGTACCGGCAAGAAGCCGGTCTACGTGCTCGGGAGCGGTGAGTCGTGTGAGACTCCCATGGTTTCGCAAATGGCCGACTTCACGAGCTCCGCTGCGTTTCGCGTCGCCGGAGCGTCCGCGTTCAAGTCGGCCGGTATCGAGCACAAGGACGTCGATCATCTGATGATCTACGACGCGTTCGCGCACCTGCCCATCTACGGACTGGAGGACCTTGGATTTGTGAAGCGGGGTGAGGCGGGCGCCTTTATTGCCGACGGGCGAACGTCCCCCGGCGCCGAACTGCCTTTGAACACCAATGGCGGCGGACTCTCGTACACCCACACGGGCATGTATGGGATGTTCGCGATTCAGGAATCGGTGCGCCAGCTTCGCGGAGAAGCCGCGGCGCAGGTTTCGGACGTCAAGATCAGCGTGGCGCACGGGGTCGGCGGCATGTTTGCCGCCTCGGGCACGCTCGTGCTCACAAACGAAGCGTAGGCTTCGCCAGGGAACGGGGAACGGGGAACGGGGAACGGGGAACGGGGAACGGGGAACGGCGAAGGGCCCCGGGCATCACGCCCGGGGCCCTTCGCTATAAGCCTGCCTTGCTCAGAGACCGCTAACGTGAGCGGCGGTATGCCCGTGCCGAGGTGCCGGCCAGGGCGACCGCGACGAGGGTAAGACCCAGGAATAGCCACGGGGTCACACTACCGGCCGAGTCAGACTGCAGGAGTCCACCTGTGCCGGTGTTTGGCAGCTGCGGTGCGGCGGAGACCGGCCGCGTCGGACCAGGACCGACGCCGGTGTTCGGCGGCGCAGCCGGCACGACCGGCGCGGGCACGGCAGCTGCTGCTGCCGGCGGTGGCGGCGGTGGCGGCGGTGGCGGCGTGGACACGGGTGCCGGCGGTGGCGGCGGTGGCGGCGTCGGGGTCGCCGCGCCGGCGGTGAGGTTCACCTGCTGCGGGCTACCCTGAACGGCCGGCGGCGACGTCGGCGGGTTGCTCGCGGGCGCATTGTTGACGGTGAAGGTCACATTGCCACTGCAGCCGGGGATTGCCTGGATGTCGACAAAGTAAGTTCCGTTACCGGCAACCGTGCCGGTGCCGCAGGTTGTGCCAGGATTTGTTGCGCTGACGGCGGTGACTGCGGTCCCGGCCGGGCAGCCTCCGCCAGCGGTCTGGCATGAGCCGTAGGCCCTGAAGGACGGCACGCTGGCGGGACCCTGCGCGAACACCTGCGATGCGCCGAGGGCCAGAACAACTCCTGCCAGGAACGCTGCGCTCACAATGGGCGAGGCGAACCGCAGGCCGAATCCGTGCATTTTCATGGTTTCTCCTTCTTGTGTAGGGTCTTCTGTTATCGCATACCGGACGGCGCCCGGCTTCTCTGTGGCGATGGGCGATAGAGGACTCGAACCTCTGACCTTCTCGGTGTAAGCGAGACGCTCTAGCCGACTGAGCTAATCGCCCGCGGACGATCCGACTCTGGATCGCCGTACTCAGTCAGCCGCACTCCGCAGGGGCGTCCAAGCTGACCGCGACCACCCCTGCACAGCGAACATGCTTATGCTGCCGGCGTCCCGTTCACGCGGCATCCCGCTCAGTCTACGGCCGGGGTTAAAGCTGGTCAAGGCGAAATCCGTGACCGCAGTTACTGCTCAGGCGTCAAAGGCGTCGAATCGTCGCGGCGGAACGGCCAGCCTGCGCCCTGGCGCTCGACGGACTGTTCGGGTAAATCCGTCGCCGTCAGTACGCCGCCGCCGATGCCGGAGCTGAACGAGTGGTCTGCAGAGCGGAATCCTTCTGCGCGCAGGTGCTGCACGATGAACGCCTCGAGAGCCCGTGAAGGGATCCTAACGCCGAGCCGGCCTCTGTTCTCGGACTCGAGCAGACCGTCGCGAACCCACGCTTTCACCGTGTCCGGACGCGCCAAGAGCTGTCCCGCGACCTCGTAGATCGTGAGCCAGCGCTCGGTCGAGTCCGCGTTGGGCTGGACCGTGTTCTCGGCGGTCATAGTCTCTCGTATCGGGCTTCGTCGTCGTACTAGATTTGGCAGTGAAGAGGGACGCGCTCGGCGGGGCTCGAACCCACGACCTTAGCCTCCGCAGGGCTACGCTCTATCCAACTGAGCTACGAGCGCACGTCCGGGGTCTGTTCTGAGATGCCGAAGGGGAGATTTGAACTCCCACGCCCGTAAAGGACACTACACCCTGAATGTAGCGCGTCTGCCATTCCGCCACTTCGGCTTACTTCGCCGCAGTCTGGTGGGCGATACTGGACTCGAACCAGTGACCTCCACTGTGTGAAAGTGGCGCTCTAACCAACTGAGCTAACCGCCCTCTACCAAACGACGCGGCCGCTTCGCTCACAAATTGTAGGTGACGGGCGAACCCCGTGCAACGGTGACAGAGATTGCCGAGATCCGATTGAGACGGACGGGAAGCCGGCGTATGAAGACGTGAACGGTGAGGACGTGGAGGGAGGCTTTTGAGACGAGCAGATCGGTCTATGGCAGCGCAGCTTGAATGGGGCAGTGCCCTTTTCGCACTCGCGATTGCCTTCCCGATTGCCGCGATCGTCGCCGGCAGAGGTGTTGCGACAGTAGGGTTCGCCAACGCCGTGGGCTTTCTTGTGAGCGTTTTTCTGGGGCCGCTTCTGGCTGCGATCGGGTCATGGTTTGACGTGCGTCGCGGGCAGGCAAGCGGAGTATTGCTTCTCGTCCTCGCAGCACTACTGAGCTTCGACGGGATGGTCGCAACCTACTTTGCCTGCGCGCCGCTGTTCGTCCTCGTACTGGCCACCCTGCTTATCGCCATCTGGCGACGGAGGTTCGCAAGAGCCTCGTCGCCCCACTGAGCGCCGCTTACTGTGGCGGGCGGTTTCGGCGTGGCCGGCGTGGACCCTGTGCGCCAGGCGGCCTGCGGCCGCCGTCGCCCGGCGGTCCTTCGTGCTGCGGCCGCCCGTGCGAGTTTCCCTCGGCGGGTCCGCGATAGTTTCCCTGGTCTGGAGGTCTCGACGCGCCGAAGTCGCGATCGCCCGGCCGTCTGGGCTGCTGGCCAAAGGTCCTACCGTCCCCTCGCTGCGTGCGGTACTGGCCCTCGTGCTGGCCGCCGTCACCCTGTCTGCCGGGATACCCGCCTCGCTCGCCGGGTCCCCGCCGCCGCTGCCATGGCGATGCATCCCGCGGCTCGGGACCGCGGAACGGGCCAAATCCTTCACGCCCGCGCGGCTGTCCAGGGCGGCGGGGCGCGCCACGCTGGACCGGCGGGCCGGCGAAGCGCGAGGGAGAGGCCGGCCGTACGTCGTCGCGCCAGTTCGGCGGACGGCGCGGCGGCTCGATATCCTCTTCCTCATCCTCGTCGACGAAGTCCCGCAAGATGCCCGCTTCGGCGGGCTCAGCTCCATCGTCGGGTTCCGGCTGTTCGCGAGGGCGAGCGACGTCGATCTTAAAGCTCTTGCCGTGCAATGTGGTGGCCTGGAGGGCCTCGATGACCTGTTCGACGAGGTTGTCCGCCACGTCGACAAAGGTGAAGTTGTCATAGATGTCGATTGCGCCGATCTCGGTGCCTCGGATAGCGGCCTCGTTTGTGATGGCCCCGACGACGTCGCCAGGGCGCACACCCTGCTTTCGTCCAAGGTCGATGAACAAACGCTGCATCCCGTGCTCGACACCGAGCGCGGCCTCGCCGGCCAGGGCGGAGACAGTGGTTCGCGAGGCGCTGCCGTCGTGTTCCAGGACGAGACGGAGCGCCGCGGCTGCGACCTTCGCGAGGTCGCCGTCAGACGCGAGGCTCTCCACCGCCAGTAGGTAAGGTTCCAGCCCTCCATCTTGAATGGCGCGCGCGATCGCTTCCTTCGTCATTTCCAGCCGCTTCGAGGCGATATCGCCCGCGGTAGGAACTCGCGCAGGCTGGATCTTTCGTCGAATGAGCCGCTCGATCTCGTGTAAGAGCCGCATCTCGCGTGGCGCGACCAGTGTTATTGCGTCACCGCTACGACCCGCGCGAGCGGTACGCCCAATGCGGTGAACATATTGCTCGGGGTCTTCTGGGATATCGAAATTGATAACATGACTTACCTGGTCGATGTCCAGGCCTCGCGCCGCGACGTCAGTCGCGACCAGAAGCTCGGTGACGCCCTCGCGGAAGCGGTGCATGACCCTGTCCCGCATGGCCTGGCTCAGGTCGCCGTGAAGGGTGTCGACGGGGTAGCCCTGCGACATCAGCGCCTCGCCGACTTCATCGACCATACGTTTGGTTCGGCAGAAGATGATCCCTGAGCCCGGCGTCTCCATATCGAGGATTCGGGTGAGAGCATCCAGCTTGGCCCGAGGCGCGACCTCGTAGTAGGTCTGCTGCACCTGTGGCACCGTGAGCTTTTCAGGCTCAATGGTGACGACCTCGGCGTCTGTCATTGAAGTCCTGGCCAGACGCTGAATGCGGGGCGGAATCGTCGCGGAGAATAACGCCGATTGCCGGCCTGTGGGGAGCTCGACCAGAATCGCCTCGAGTTCCTCCTCGAAGCCCATGTCGAGCATCTCATCCGCCTCATCCAAGATGAGGGTTCGAACGTTCTTTAGGTCGAGGCTGCCGCGTCTCAGGTGGTCGAGGACACGTCCAGGCGTGCCGATGACTATATGCGCCCCGGTGCGGAGCGCGCGGAACTGGCGCTCAATGGGCTGTCCGCCGTAAACCGGAAGAACCTGGATGTCCAGATGCCGGCCGAGTGCGTGAGTCGCCGCTGCGACCTGCACCGCCAGCTCGCGAGTGGGCGTGAGCACGAGGCTCTGAACGCTGCGATTGCTTGCGTCCACCCGCTGCAGCAGTGGCAGCGCAAAGGCAGCCGTCTTGCCAGTGCCTGTCTGGGCCTGGGCGACGACGTCGCGGCCCTGAAGAAGCAGCGGAATCGTGCGCCTCTGGATAGGGGTAGGCTCCTCGAAACCCTGTTCGCGGACTGCCTGAAGGAGTTGCGGGCTAAGGCCGAGCGCCTCGAAACCGTTCGCCTCGACCTCGCTCACGTCAACGGGAAGCGGCTCCGCGGGCGGAGGGGGCAGCGAGGGCAGTGGTTCTTCCTGGGCGGTCTCGGGATTTGGAGATTCTGTGGCCGTGTCGATTTCGGACTTTGGCTTTCGTCTCGGTGGCATGACATCACGCTCACTTGCGGCAGGAAATACAGAAGAAACGGTGGAAAGCGCCCGCGCCGCTGAGAAGGACTACGCTCGTCGTCAGGAGTAGATGACGACTCGGCCGCTGCATCTGCGCGGATCTCTGAAGTACCACCAGTATAGGAGCCCAAACCGCGGCACGCCATGACCGGCGTGATTAGGGTCTCGAGGCGCCCAAATATCGCTCAGGGCGAAGCTGCCGGCTACCTATACTACTTGGCGTGACGTCACGGTCCGGAACTCTGTCCGACTATACCGACGAGGACTTGGCGCGTGCATACTGTGAGGGCGACGGCACGTGCCTGGAGGAGCTTGTCCGGCGCTATACAAAGCCGATCTTCAATTTCGCGTACCGAATGACGGGTAACTATTCCGAGGCTGACGACATTGCCCAGGATGTCTTCGTTCAGGTCTACCGAGCGCTGCCAACAGCGCGGTTGGACCTTCCGCTCAGGCCCTGGCTGTACGTTATCGCTCGCAACAAGTGCCTCGACTATCTCAAGCGAAAGCGGGCGCTCAGCTTCTCAACGCTCGAGGATCCGGAGAGTCACGAAAGCCCGATCGATGCACTCGCCGACCCCGACCCACTGCCGGAGGAGATCTTGGAGAGAACTGACCTGCAACGCGTGCTCCGTGAGGCGATCGTCCGGCTGCCGGAGCGCTACCGAGCCGTTGTCGCTCTGCGCTACGCAAGCGGGCTGTCATTTGCGGAGATCGCCAGCTCCCTGGAGCTTCCGGAGAACACCGTCAAGACTCATTTCCAGCGGGCCAAGGCTATGCTCCGACGGGAATTGGCAACCGAACTATGAAACCTTGGGCACGAATCGGTCGTGCTGACTCGTGGGGGAGAGGTTCATGCCTGACCCGCAACTCGACGACATCGATGCGTTGTTCGCTCGCACGGGCCTGGTCGAACCGCCAGAGGACCTGCTCGCGCGCGTGATAGCGCAGGCGCGGGTCGACGGCGCCCTTAATGAGCCGGCGGTGCGGAGATCGCCGGCTCTGTACGCCGGAGCCTACGTGCTCGCACTGCTCAGTCTGGCCGTTCTCGCATATGAGCTCGGCCTCGCAATTGCCGGAAGCGGGACCACCTCGCTAGTTTCGGTGCTGGCCAGCGACGGGACACTGCTCCGTGACGCACCAGCTGCCTATTTCGGCGCTCTGCTCGCTTCACTGCCCTGGCTGCACGTGGCAGGCGTCTTCATCGACCTTGCAATTCTTGGAGTCGTGACGTCGCTCGCCGTCCGCGTTGCGGGCACCGCCAGATCGAGCTGGGCGGCGGGGCCGGCCGCGAGAGCACCGTCATAAGCGCCGTCTCAGGGGTAAGCATGTCCGCCTTCTGGTTCTGGGTTGGCCGCCACCGGCCTGCCATGCAATGGTTGAGCGGAGCGATTGCAGTCCTCCTGCTGGTGGCCGGGATCGCTCTGGGCATCAGCCACGCAACGACACCTCAATCGACACTCGCCGAAGGACCGCTCCAGGCTCAACCCGTGGCTGCACGTGTACCCGCGGCCCGCCACTCAGTCGTGGGAGTCATTCGTGCGGTCGGTCCCAACGAGATCCTGGTACGCAGCCAACGAGGTGTGTTCTTTGCCATTAAGTGGGGACCCGACTCCCATTTCCGATCAGGAGGGGTGGAGATCAAGCCGGCGGCGCTGCGACCGGGGCAGGCGGTGGTCGTCATCGGCAAACCGGCGGCAGACGGCTCGCTGGCCGCAAGTTATGTGACCGTCGTGCTGCGGCCGCCGGCTGCCTCGCCGCGATAGTCCGCGCATCGGGAGCAGGTTGAGCGGAGCCTATCATGGGCGCATGCAAATGGGTCGTGGCGATGAGTGGCCGCGCGGCCTGTACCCGGTCCTGGGACTTGGGGTCTGCGCGGTCTCGGTCGCCGCGCCGCTGATTCGGGCGGCTTCCGCGCCGCCGCTCAGTATCGCCGCCTACCGGCTGGTTCTAGCGGCTATCCCAGTATTGGCGCTGGCGCTTTGGCTCCGGCGTCAGGAGATAGCGCACATACCCAAGGGCGATTGGCAGGCCATCCTATTGTCGGGGCTGTGCCTCGCCGGGCACTTCGCCACGTGGGTGGCTTCACTCAAATACGGGACGGTAGCCAGCTCAGTCGCCCTGGTAACAACATCGCCGCTGTTCGTGGCCGGTTTCGCGCTTGTGTTCTCAAAGGAGCGCACGTCGCGTCGAATGCTGCTTGCGATCGCGGTTTGCACCGCGGGCGGCATCATCATCGCCGGGGTCGACGCTCGTGGCGGCGGATCGGAATTGTGGGGCGATGCTCTGGCGCTTACAGGTGCCGTATTCGCGGCCGCCTACTACGCACTGGGCCGCCAGGCACGGTCGCGCGTGTCGGCGCTCTGCTATGTCGGCGGCGTGTACCCCATTGCGGCGCTGGCTCTGGTTGGAGCGGCAGTCGCGACGCGGCAACCGCTGACCGGTTTCAACGCGAGTACGGTTGGGATTTTTGTGCTCTTGGCGCTCATACCGCAGATCCTCGGTCATTCGGCCCTAAACTGGGCGCTCGGTTATCTGTCTGCGCCGTCGGTGGCGATAGCCGTGCTCGGCGAGCCGGTGATCGCAACGGTGCTGGCCGCCCTGTTTCTACGAGAGATGCCGGGCTGGGAGCGGGTCGCCGGCGGGATTTTGATTCTCGCAGGAGTCTACCTCGCGCTGCGCGTGGAGCGGGGTGGTATGGGGGACGCCGCAGGAGTCTCGTTGTCGAGCGAGGCGTCGGTCTGACTTAGAGCCGGGTCCCGTGCAGGTCGGGCGCCCGTTGCAGGGGGCATTAGTGAGGCGGCACTCTGTAAGTTTTGGCGCCGCTTCACCGCAGGGCCTGCGCATGCTTGCGGATCGGAGGGCTCGAGAGGCGAGCGCTTGTAGCGGAGTATTAGGGACTTGGCGTCACCGCTCGATGACTAGTCGCTGGCCATGGTCGAGAGTGACGCGGAAATGGTTTATGGCAGGAAGGCCGAGCAGATACTCGTCGCCAAGGGCGATGGCCCAGGCATCGAAGGTGCCGGGTTGCGCGGTGAGTTCTAACCGCAGCTGGTACGCGGGCACCGAGAGTCGTTCGCCGCTTGCGGTTTCGGCTCGACCAGTTCGAGGCGGCGGAGGGAGATCGAACACCAGACGGGCGGGAACTACCAACTCGATATCGCAGACAGAGTCAATCAGAGCAGTGGCTTGGGCAGCAAAGTGTTCGATAGAGAAGCGAATGTCCGCTGAAGGGTAGCGCGGCCGGGTCACAGACGCAGATGCCGAATGCGGAGGTCCCAGTCATAGCCGATGCGCCGTACTCAAAACCTGCCCGGACCAAAGCGCTCAAGCGCGATATCAGCGAGGGCGCCGTCCTCGACACCAAGGATCGTCTCACCGTTAGGTCCAATCGCTACGAATTCGCCTTTGTGCTCCTTCTCAAGGGCTTTGCCGTACAGCGTATAGAGGCGATCGTCCTCTCCGGCGCGCCAGGCAATCCATTCTTCGATGTGTTCCATGGGCTCATCCTCGTCGAATATTGCGATGCCGACCTTCAGAGCTGAATCTCGTGGAGGTCTGGGGCGATCCGCAGCATTGCACCCGTGATTCGCTGGATGTCCGCGGCGCTGTGGCCCGGGGCGACCTCGCGAAGCAGCAGGCCGTCTGACTCGACTGAGATTACGGCGAGGTCGGTGACGACCAGGTCAACCGACCGCTCCGCGGTAAGGGGATAGGTGCAGCGATCGAGAACCTTCGGCTCACCCTTTGAGGTGCTGTGTTCCATGGCCACGATCAGGCGTCGGGCGCCCGCCGCCAGATCCATGGCGCCGCCGATACTGCCGCCGCCTCGCGATGGGACCAGCCAATTCGCGAGATCGCCGGCCGCACTTACCTGCAGCCCGCCCAGAACGGACACGTCGAGATGGCCGCCGCGAATCATTGCGAATGACTGCGCGCTGTCGAAGAAGCAGGCGCCGGGGAGAATTGAGACCGGCTGGCCACCGGCATTGATGTAATCAGAATCGAACTCGTCCTCGCGCACTGCCCCATAGCCGAGAACGCCGTTCTCGGCCTGAAGCATCACGTGGATGCCGCTTGGTAAGAAGTTGGAGACGAGGGTGGGCAGCCCGATGCCGAGGTTCACGGACATCCCGTCGTGCAGCTCCCGCGCGATTCGCAGGGCGATCAGCTCACGCGTAAGAGCCATGGCTGTCCCCTCAATTACGCATACCAGCAGTTAGCCATATCAGCTAGGCATGCCAACGGATTGGGATTGGGTCGCAGCGGACGATCCGGTCGACATACAGACCGGGCGTCACGACAAGCTCCGGGTCGAGGTCGCCGGGCTCTACGATTCGCCCTACTTCGACGATGACGGTTCTTGCTGCAGTCGCCATCACCGGATTGAAGTTCCGGCCCGTGCCGTGATAGGTCAGGTTGCCGAGGCGGTCCGCCGTGTCCGCCTTGATGAGGGCGAAATCAGCAGTGAGGGCGCGCTCAAGCAGGTAGTCGAGGCCGTCAAAGCTCTTGACCTCTTTGCCCTCGGCGATCACCGTCCCGACTCCTGTAGGTGTGTAGAATCCCGGGATTCCGGCGCCCGCGGCTCGCATCCGCTCCGCGAGCGTACCCTGGGGCACCAACTCCAGTTCGACCTCACCGCGCCGGTACTGCTGCTCGAACAGGCTCTGGCGGGTGCCGGTGGCGCGGATCGCGAAGGACGCGATCATCTTGCGGATTTGCTGTGCCTCACACAGTTCGTCGAGCTTGTCTCCGAGCCCGATGTTGTTGGCTATGCCAATAAGGTGCCGGGTTCCGCGCCGCTTGAGGGCGAGAATCAGGTTCGACGGCGATCCCGCTGACGCGAATCCACCGAACATAATGGTCGCGCCGCTGCTGATTCCTTCGAGGGCACTATCGGCGTCGGAGTAGATCTTGTTGGTCACGCTGGCGTCTCTAGTGTGACGGAGTCACGGCTCGGAGCGGCGTGGCGGTTGGTACCGGGGTCGCCGCCGAGCTCGCGCCTGCACTGTTCACCGCGGCAGCCGCAGCTTCTCGCGCGGCAGCTACGCCGGGACCTGCGAATGCTCCAAGCGCCGCGGGAACGACGGGCCGCGGCGTGGGGATCGACGGCTGCAATGCCTGCAGGGCGCCCCCTCCCCGTGACTGTGAAGCCGCCGCTGCCGTAGATGATGCGCTACCCGTCGACAGCCCGCTGAATGACGCCCCGCCTCCGGCGGACGCCGGGGCCGCGCCGGCATTGCTGCCGACTGGAGTTGCCGTCGGGCGCGCGGCGGTGGTGACCGTAACGGCCCAGCGGCACGTCGAGTTCACGTCCAGAGAGAAGGTGCCGGCGCGTCCGTAGCTCTGGACACCCCGCCCGGCGGCGCCGATCTCAAACAGGCTTCGGGGATCCGAGATGAAGGCTCCGTTAGCGCCGAAGACATCAATGGACAGATTGCCCATCCGGCCGAGGGCGCTGCAATCGTATTCCCAGCTCAAGTCCCAGGATCCCGGCGCCGAGAACGATGACGTCCTCAGTCCGACGGTGCAGCAGTTGTTCCCACTACCGCCGCCTCCCGACTGCTGCAACAGCGCCTGGCCTGCCGGGGTTGCAGCCGCAGGCGTGGACTCCAACACGGGTGCGGACGCACTGGTGGTTGATGTCGCGGACGGCGTGCGCCCCGTGGCGACCGCGGTAACGCTCACGGGCGCACTCGTGGGGTTCGCAGTGCAAGACAGGCTCAATACAATGAGAATGCCAAGCGTGGGGAGTGCGAGCCGAGGAGCGATCACTATCCATGCCCTTTGGATGAAGCGGGCGCCCTGTTGCTGCCTGGTGAAATTGTGGCTCGGAGCAGGCAGGGAGCGCTATTGATCTAGCCATGCCGAGGCGATTGATGCAAGGGCAGCGAGCCTGTAATTGTTCTGTCATGATTGTGACGCAAGCGCTTCCCGACAGCCATAGATATAGCTAACATCCCATTAACACTCTCGTCTCGGTGCGTAGATAGGATGAAAGCCGTATTGTTAGCTTTAACCAGTGGGGCCGCCGGGCGTGCTTCGATATGGGCTCGGCGGCTGGGCTTTGAGCCGCACCCGGGGCGCGAGTTGAAAGGCAGAGCGTAGATGGCTTCTGGCGGCGGGCTTGGACCTGTACGTGGTGGAATGTCATTGCCGGGCGGCCGCGCGCTGCCGGGCCTGCGAACGTTTGGTCCCTGGCAGACAGGGCTCCTGATCGCGGCGCTTATCCTCGGCGGTCTGGGCGGGTACTGGGGCTTTACGCATTTCTACGAGGCGTCACACGCCCCACCGCAGGTCGGACAGCCGGTCCGAGTGGTTCGAACAACGATCCGAAATACGGTTTCGGCGACTGGAACTGTTGCGGCGACGGAACAGACCAACCTGACGTTTCAGGCGACTGGACAAATCACCCAGATCTTCGTCAAAGCGGGGGACCGAGTGCCGGTTGGGCAGCCAATCGCCGCCCTGGACAGTCGGTCGGCGACGATTGCGCGCGACACCACGCGTTCATCCCTCGGCTCTGCGCAGGCAAAGCTCGATGCGCTGCTCGCGGGAGCGACTCCGGATGTGGTGGCTGCAGCTCGGCAATCGGTGGTCAGCGCACAATCCGGGGTCACGACCGCTCAGGCGACGGTAACCAAGTCGCAGAATGACCTGACAGCGCTGCTCAACGGGCCCCTGCCAACGGACATCGAGACAGTGCAGGCGGGGGTGGACAAGGCGACGGCGGACCTGAGGATCGCGCAGGCGAACTACGATAAACTTGTCGGCCACTCAGACCTTGCCACAAGGTCGGAGGTGACGACGCTCGCAGTTGCGAAGCAGAATTTCGAAGTGGCGCAGGCGAATTACCTGGGCAAGCTGACACCGCCACTGTCAACGGACGTCGCGCAGGCTCAGACGAATATCAAGCTGGCGCGCGATGCGCTGCAGGCGGCCCAGCTTCGCAACCTGCAAGTTCAGTCCGATCCAACGGCGGCCTCCTCCGACAAGATTGCAGCGCAAAACGCGGTGTCGGCCGCGCAGGCGCAGGTTGACGCTTCCCAGTCCAATATTCAGAAGCTGCAGCAAGGGACCGACCAGATCGACATTGCCGCCGCCCAGGCGCAACTCGACAACGCGCGCGTCACTCTGCAGTCGGCGCAGACCAACTACAACAACCTGATCGCGCTCTCGGACCTTCTCAGCAGGCCCGAGTTTTCGTCGCTCTCGGCTGCAGCTTCGGAGTATGAGACGTCGAAGGCCGCGTACGACGCCAAGCTCGCGCCGCCGCAGGCGACTGACGTGAGCTCGAGCCAGGCCGCCGTCCAGGCGGGACAAGCCGGCGTGCCGAGCGCGCAGGCTTCACTTGACTCCGCTCAGGCCAAGCTGGCGCAGACTGTCGGTCCACCGCTGCCGACCGATGTCACGCAGGCGACAGAGGCTGTGAACACGGCGCAGCTGGCGCTGCAGCAGGCACAGCTCACGCTTGACAATCAGACGCTGCGGGCGCCCTTCACGGGCGTGATTATCTCTGTGCCGGTGGCTATCGGGCAGCAGGTCGCTACGACCACCGCCATCACCACACTGACGAACCCCGATGCGCTGGAGGTCGACGCCAACGTCGACGAGACGAGCGTCACGCAACTCAAGCCCGGGCAGCCGGCCACCGTCACACTGGACGCACTGCCCAACCGCACGTTTAACGCCACGGTCGCCGCGGTGACGCCGAGTGGGACGACGCAGCAGGGCGTTGTGGTCTTTCCGATCGTCTTCAGGCTTGACACGCAGGGAACGCAGGTTCCCGCAGGCGCTTCGGCAAACATCACGGTCGTGACGGCGACAACGCCGAATGTCTTGGCCGTGCCGGCGCGTTACGTCCACCGGCAGGGCGCGAATCAGGTTGTGGACGTTCTCGAGAATAACAAGCGTGTGATGAAGGTTGTGACGACCGGCGTGACCAACGGCCAGCTCACGGAGATTAGCAGCGGGCTGCAGGTGGGCGATGTCGCTATACCGCCCGCGCAGACCCGTCAGGGCGCGACCTTCGGCGCAGGCGGAAATGTTGGTGGAGGCGGTCCGCCCGCAGGCGGGGCGCCGTAAGGCCGTAGGGTGGATGACCGGTAGGAACGTATGACGATATTAATGCGTGACATCGTGAAGACGTATGTCATGGGCGACCAGGAAGTTCATGCTCTCCGTGGCGTCTCACTTGACGTTGCCGACGGCGACCTGGTGGCGATCATGGGGCCGTCAGGGTCCGGTAAATCAACGCTCATGAACATGATTGGCTGCCTGGACCAACCGACGTCAGGCGTCTATGAGTTGGACGGCGTGGAGGTGAGCGCGCTCACGGATGATGAGCTCGCCCATATCCGAAACCGCAAGATCGGCTTCGTCTTCCAGTCGTACAACCTGCTGGCTCGGATGGCGGCGATCGAACAGGTGGAGTTGCCGCTCATGTACGCGGGGGTACCCAATCGCCGCGGGCTGGCGGCCGAAGCCCTGGCGGCTGTTGGGCTCGGCGATCGAATGCAGCACAAACCGACCGAGCTCTCCGGTGGCCAGGCTCAGCGCGTAGCGATCGCGCGCGCGCTCGTGACAAATCCCTCATTGATTCTTGCGGATGAGCCGACCGGCGCCCTCGACACGCGATCGAGCGTTGAGATCATGGCGCTGTTCCAGCAGCTCAATAAGGAGCGGGGGCTGACCGTGGTGTTCGTCACACATGAGCCGGACGTGGCCGCCTTTACCCGGCGTTCGTTGCATATTCGAGATGGTCTGATCATGAGCGATGAGCAGCATGAAGCAGTGCACGCGGATCCGCAGTCGGTTCCGGCGCTGGGCTCGCCCGCCGACGGGGCGTCGCACAACGGTGCGGGTCCGGAGGCGGTAGTGGCCGGTGCCTCGGCCGGGGAGCGTTAACAGGTCCGATTCGTCTGGCGTGGGAGGGGAGGCGAGATGGAACTTGGCCAGTCGCTGCGGGTCGCGTTTAGTTCGCTTCTGGCGAACAAGCTCCGGTCATCGCTGACCATGCTCGGAATGGTTATCGGCGTCGGCGCCGTTATCACGCTGATGTCGATCGGCCAGGGGGCGCAGGCGGCCGTCCAGGCGCAGTTCAACAGCCTTGGTACGAATCTGGTGTTTGTGGAGCCGGGGACGACAAACGCGGGTGGCGTCAAGACTCAGGCCGGCAGCGTGCAGACGCTTACCTACGATGATGCGAAGGCGATTGATGACAACTCGGCGCCCGATGTCGTCGCCGTATCGCCGGAGGCATTGACCTTCGCCCAACTCGTTTACCAATCACAGAACACCGTTGGCCGAGTGAAGGGCGTCAATACGGACTACACCGATCTGCATAACTACCACGTCCAGCAAGGTTCGTGGTTCAGTGATGAGCAGGTAAGCGGCGGGTCGCAGGTTGTCATACTGGGCGCCACGCTCGCCCAGACGCTGTTTGGCACAACGAGCCCGATCGGCCTCAGTATGCGAATCAATACGGGGATGGGGCGAGCGGGCAATTTTCAGGTTATTGGAGTGGGAGAGTTCAAGGGCGGCTCGGGGCAGGACAACACCGACACCCGGGCGTACGTTCCGCTGACTACCATGTTCCGCAAGCTCTACCATGCGCGGTCAGGTGCAGGCGTGGAGGTCGTCAATAATATTGTTGTGCAGGCCTCGGACGCAAAGCACATACCCGATGCGCAGCAGGAGCTTACCGATCTGTTCATGCTGAGGCACCATATTCAGGACCCGACACAGGCCGATTTCAGCATTACGAGCCAGCAAGACCAATTGCAGACGCGTCAGAACGTGACGGGCGTTCTGACAATCTTTCTGGGAGCCGTGGCCGGCATCTCGCTTGTCGTCGGTGGTATCGGCATCATGAACATCATGATCGTGTCAGTCACAGAGCGGACCCGCGAGATCGGGATCCGCAAAGCCGTCGGGGCGCGCCGCCATGACATCCTGATGCAGTTTCTTGTCGAGTCGCTGCTCGTGAGCCTGCTCGGCGGTATCGGCGGCATCCTGGCCGGCATGGGGATCGCTCAACTCGTCAATGGTCAGCAGCTCAACGGTCAGGCCCTGCAGACGCTTATCACCCCGCAATCGATTATCCTTGCCGCGGGTGTCTCGGCTGCCATTGGCCTGTTCTTCGGAATCTATCCCGCGTCGCGGGCAGCCCGCCTCAACCCCATCGAGGCGCTGCGATACGAGTAGCGCCAGCCCTGTCAAATCTTCTTCAGGAGCTCGCTGATGCGCCCAGGCTATCGCGACCTGCTGATCGCGTTGTTTGCGATTGGCATAGTTCTAGGCCTCGCCTTCGGTGGTGGTGTTGTGCTCGGACGCAACTCGGCCCCGCCGACCACGCCGATCGCCGCTGCTGGTGGTGCTGGAGGCGGCGCGGCCGCCGCTGCGAGTCCTACGGGGGCGGCAGGTGGTGGGGGCCAGAACGTCCTGGCTGGCCAGACGGTCGGCACCATCACGGGCATCGAGGGCGACGCCTTGACCCTCCGCGGGGTTGATGGCCGTACGAGCACAATGGCGGAGTCGCTGAGCACACGCATAACGAACTCGGTGCCCGGCACGGCCAGCGACCTTCGGCCCGGCGCTCTGGTTGCGATTGCTCCCGGACCGCCCGATGCCCAGGGCCGGACCATTGCCACCACGATTCTCATCCTGCCGGCGACACTCTCGCCAGCCGGCTCGAGCGGCGCAACGGGGGGCGCTCGGCCCAGCGCTACGCCGTAGTGTTAGGAGCCCGATCTATCTTGATTTGAGCTCGCGTCTACCGCAGTGGACGCACACCAGGTGACTGCCAAGCGGTGGCCTGCCAATCGTCCATAGCCTGTTCAGCCGGAACTCAGGACGGAAGCGGCGTGAGCAGGTATGGCGACAATGAGCCGATGTATGGCTCGTAGAGCAGTCGCATCTCGCCGAGTGCGGTCGATGCCTCGTCCTCGGGTCGTAGCACGAACCCCGCACCTAAGAGGATCCCTCGGATCTCGGTCAGTACTTCGGGCGTCATTCGATTCGGTAGTGTCGCCGGACCGCGCCTGAACGCCTGCGACAGATCGACGGCTGCGTCGCGAGCGATTGCGAATGTTAGACGAGCGGTGAACTCAGGGGCATCATCTACTACACACAGGAGGAGAGCACATGCGTCCAGAACGGTGGTCAGGGCGGCCAGCCACGATTGATTGTCGTGCTGAGAGCGGTAGTAGCCAAGCAACGGATAGGAGAGATGGCTCTCGATCAGTTCGGCGGCCCAGCGCTCCCAGTCAGCGAGCAGCCGCTCCAGCGCCGCGGTACGGTCTGGCCCGTGCCGGCGAAGCAGCTCAAGCCCGGTCGGCGGCGATCCCGCGCGTGCATCAAGTTGGTTGATCGCTACTTCACGCCGGGAAAAGGCTTGGCAGAGGACCGGGATATAGCTAATAACAATGGCCAGAAAACCAAGCCGGTGCCGGCTTCCAGAACGGCGGCGAGCCGCGCCAACGCGCTCGTCGGGATTACATCGCCCAGGCCAAGCGTGAAGAACGTGCTGCCGCTGAAGTAGATGGTAACGGCTAGCCCGGGTCTCACCCCGTCGATGCAGAGTCCCGAGCGAAGCCCCCAATCGATGAGCGCGTAACCGGAGATGAGTCCGAACGCCCAGACCGAGATAAGAAGGGGCAGCGACAGCGGTCCGAACGCACTCAGTAGCGCATCTCGTCTACCAGGACCGGGGAGACGGCGGGTGAGCGCGGATCATGGGGCCCCAAGTGACCCGGTAGAACAGGCGCGTGAGCGTAATGCTGCGCTGCACGCGCCTCGGCAGGACGACCGTCTCGAAGGCGTCCCAAAGTATGATGGCGAGAACGATTCCACCGGCCGCGATCGCGGCTAGCGAGCTCACCTATTCATGGGACAGGACGGTCTAAGCGGCGGCAAGGGTCTGGCGCGCCTTACGCGTCCGTTGTAGAAGCTGCGTGCGCTCCTCGCCGCTTAGATCCTTGCCACACTGGATGCACGTGAGGTCGTCATCGATACCCGTCTGCAGATCGCCGCCGCAGCGCGGGCATCCTTTCAAAATGAACATTGCTTCGCCTTCTCGGCCGGCTCAGAGCCGGCGTCTTAACCATTACTGATCGTAAGCGACTATACTGAAGTTAGTTAAGGCTTGTCAAGCGACTTACGCTCGGTAAGAATAGAAGTGATGAATTACGACACGGCCGTCAGTGCGTTCTGTCCCTATTACCATCATGCGGTGGAGCTGATTGGGCGCCGATGGACGGGCGCCATCGTGCGGGTGCTGCTTTCAGGCGTCCAGCGATTCAGCGACCTGGCAAGCTCGATTCCTGGCCTGAGCGACCGCATGCTCTCGGAGCGGTTGAGGGAGCTGGAGGCAGAGGGAATCGTCGAGCGTCTCGTTAGAGCTGAAAAGCCGGTGCGTGTTGAATACCTGCTCACACAAAAGGGCCGGGCACTTGGGGGAGTCGTTGAGGCAGTGTCGGGTTGGGCTGAGGTCTGGGTGACGGAAGTAGTCGATGTGTCCACGATCGATGAGCCCCGAGAAACCGTCGGATCGGTTGCACGCGAGCACACGAGGGCAATCGCCCAGCACTAACGCGCCCTGTCTGGGGCGCTGACGGCGATAAGGGCTCAAAGCGTCGCACACTGCCCGCTCGTTCAGCCGCGGGCCGACTACGAATATGGGTAACAGGGTTGCCCACCCCTAAGGACGGGCTTCGCCATCGCGACCCACGCCGCGCTGACCGAGAGCGAGCGAGCTACCGGCTTCTCTGCCGCGAGACTTCCAGGGGACCCGGGCATGTCGCGTTGCGGCACCACGATGGATGAGACAGGGCACGCAGCGGTAGCCTTACGTCGTGTAGATACGCGTGGGTGGGCGGCGCATGCCTGGCACGATTGGGTGCAGAAGGCGAGGCTGGTTCCCCTCTCCCGGAGGAGAGGGCGAGGGTGAGGGCGCGGCCATGGCCCAGACCAACTCCCGAGAGGAGCGCCCCGGCTTGTGATTGTCAATCGAAAAGTTGACCAGCTCGCGCACCGCCTCCGGAGGCAGGCGACGGACGCCGGGCGTGCCCTCCTGGCGCCTCCTCCGCAGCCGCCAGCTTGCCGGTGCGAAGTTCCGCCGCCAGCACCCCCTCGGGCCGTACGTCCTCGACTTCTTCTGCATGGGGAGCAAGCTGGCGGTTGAAGCGGATGGCGGCCAGCACTATACGGCTCAGGGGTTCGGAGCATGACGAGGTCCGGACGCGCTACCTGCAGCACCGCGGAATCCGCGTTCTCCGCTTCAGCGACCGTGACGTCCTGGTCAACGGCGAGGCAGTGCCGGCGGTGATCGAAGCCCGCCGCCAGGAGAGAGTTTCAAGAGACCCAATCGGGCCTACCGAACTGCTCGTCACCGGCCCTCTCCCTTAGTTCAGCGGGACGCCGAGCTGCCAGCAGAGGAACGTCCAGATGTCTGTCTGCTCGGCGAGCGTCTTGGCGAGCGGACGGCCCGCACCGTGACCTACGTTCGTCTCGATGCGCAGAAGCACGGGCAACCCGGATGATGTGGCCTCTTGCAGCCGCGCGGCCATCTTACGCGCATGGAGCGGGTCAACGCGCGTGTCGCTCTCGCCGCTCAGGAGAAGGACAGCGGGGTAGGCAACTCCGTCCGTCACGTGGTGATAGGGCGAATAGCGCCAAAGACATTCGAACTGCGCTGGATCGTCTGAGCAGCCGTACTCGGCAATCCAGAGACGGGCGAGCTGGAATTGGTGGTAGCGCAGCATATCCAGCAGTGGAACGGCGCAGACCGCAGCCCGGAACAGGTCAGGCCGCTGCGTGATCGCGGCGCCGACGAGCAGACCGCCGTTGCTGCCACCGGATATCGACAGACGGGAGGTCGAGGTAAACCCGGACGCGCAGAGGAACTCAGCTGCCGCGATGAAGTCGTCGAAAACGTTTTGCTTGTGCTCCAGCATCCCCGCCGCGTGCCAGGCCTCGCCGTATTCTCCGCCACCACGTAGGTTGGGGACCGCGTAGACGCCGCCTCGCTCGAGCCAGAATGCCAAGGCCCTCGAATAGGAGGGCGTCATGCTGATGTTAAAGCCGCCGTAGCCGGTCAGGACGGCGGGGCTCGAACCGTCCATGGGCAGGTCGTGGCGGGCGATGACGAACATCGAAATCTGGGTCCCGTCCCGCGACGGGTACCAGAGCTGCCGGACATCGAGCTCATGCAGAGGGACCGGTGCTTTGATGCTCGCCCAGGTACTGATTCCGCCGCCGCCGATGTCATAACGCTGGATGGTCGGCGGCACGGTAAACGAGGCGAACGAGAAGAACGCCTCATTACTTTCCCACTCACCCGTGATGCCGGCGACTGAACCGATCCCCGGCAACGGCACTTCGGCGACATGCTCTCCGGTCAGCGTTCGCAGCTCCAGCCGTGAGGTCGCACGCTCGAGGTAGGTGAGGAGCAAGCGTCCGCCGCCGACGTGTGCATCTTCGAGCACGGCTTCTGGGTGCTCCGGGACAATCTCGCGCCAGTGAGAGCGCTCGCGATCGAGCGGGTCGATCGCAAACAGCCGGTAGCGCGGTGCATCGAGATTGGTCAGCAGATAGACTGTGCCGCCGAAGACGTGACCGGAGCTCAGGACCGCCTCGTTTTCGATCACCGGCATGAACGGTCCCGGTGTGGGGGCCTCCAGCCGCAGGTAGCAGTCGCTCTGGTCCCAGCCTCGGCTAACGGTTACGAAGAGGTAGCGGCCATCGGGCGATAGCGAGACGCTGGGCCAGTCAGTTGGATCCCGCCCTTCACCGAAGATGAGGGTGTCGGCAGATGGGTCCGTGCCAAGGTGGTGACAGTAAACGTGCCGGTGGTAGGCATCCTCGCCCGCCGGCACGTCATCCGCGCTCGGATATCGCGTGTAATAAAACCCCGTGCTGTCGGCAAGCCAGGCGACGCTTGCTGCGCGCGTATTGGCGATCTGGTCCCGAAGATCGAGACCCGCGTCGATATCGAGCACACGAAGCGTGCTACGTTCGTCGCCACCCTGCGACAGCCCGTAGCAGAGCAGATGACCGTCCTGGGACGGGTACCACCAATCGAGCGCGGTCGTGCCCTCCGAATTAAGACTGTTGGGGTCGATAAGTAACTGCTCTCGATCTGAACCGTCGCGCATGTAGAGCACCGCCTGATTCTGGAGCCCGTCGCGCCGTTCGAAGAAGTAGCGTCCTTGGCGCGGCTCCGGGAGCGTGATATCGCCGATCGCCAGGAGCTGCTCGAGCCGAGCGGCTACCCTATCCCGACCGGGTAGGGCATCGAGGACGCCTCTTGTGCGGGCATTCTGCTCATCGATCCAGAGCCGGGTCTGCGCGGAGTCGCCGTCCTCGAGCCAGCGAAACGGATCGGCCACGACATGCCCATGCAGCGTCTCCACGACCCGCTCACGGCGGCTGACGGGCGGTTGGGGCGCGGCGTCGTTCACTCGGCGTCGTCCGAGGCGATGCGTGAGACGCGGACCGGCTCGCCGGCTCCAGCCCCGAGCGCCGCCGCCGCGCTGCCGTTCCGTCGCCCGATCTCAAGGAATCCGCTGGAACCTGCGTAGACGATGAGGTCGGGCCCGCCCTGGAAGGTTCGCTGCAACCCGTCGAGTTGCACCCCGGCGATCTCAGTGCGAATTCGTGTCTGGTTTCGGGACGGGAGGCCGGCCGCTCGAATATCGGTGATCAGATTGCCGAAGCGATCAACCGACAGAACGCGGCCATCGTATGAGCCATCTGCTTTCTTCGTGGCCCGCCAGACCGGGAAGACCTGGATGCCCGTCAGAGTGGATCCGAACACGTCGAGAGGTATTCCAAGCGAGAGATGAGCCGCGACCGGGGCAAAGATATCGCGGCCCTGAAACGTGGCGCTCACCGGCTGCCGGAAATAGCTGGGGTTGCACAGCTCGACCGCCTGGCAGTTCGCTGGCACATCAATGGCAACGGTGCCTGTCGCGGAAGCGCTGGGGCGGTCCGAATCGTCCAGCATGGCGCTGAGAAGGCCGTTGTCGGGTCCGACAAAGATCGCGCGTGCGTTTCGCATTACGATTGCCCTGCGCTCCGTGCCAACGCCCGGATCGACGACGGCGACGCAGATGGTTCCCGACGGCAGAAAAGGCAGGACCTGGGCGAGGGTGAAGGCCCCCTCTTCAACGGCCTGCGCCGCGATGTCGTGAGTAATGTCGAAGATATTGGCGCTCAGGTTAATCGAAAGTATGACGGCCTTAAGCGCCGCCACGTACGGCCCGCCCCCGCCGTAGTCGGTAAGGAGTGCAATCGGTGCGGACGGCGTCCGGTGCCCGCGGGTTGCCATGGAGCAGTACAACCTCTCTCGCCACGAACCGACGGCGCCATGCTAACAGAGTCCGCGGCCTTGCTCCGTGAGCCGACATCTCCGTGGCTGCGTGGGAGCATCGCTCATGCCGTAGACTAATGCTCGCGTGAGCGATGGGGCCGCGCGCATCCGTTGGCGGGATGGATGATTGTGGAGCTGCCTGGCGCGACCGCGGCGGAGATCGCCTTTCTGCTGGCGGCGCGGGTCGCGCGGCTGGCGACTGTCGATTCCGCGGGACGCCCGCACGTGATCCCGATCTGTTTCGCGCTTGCGGGAGGTCGCCTGTATACGCCATTGGACGAGAAGCCGAAGCGCGTGCCGGACAGGCGGTTGCAGCGCGTTCGCAACATCGCCGCCAACGCGGCAGTTTGTTTGGTCGTCGACCGCTACAGCGAGGATTGGAAGGAACTGGCATGGCTCCAGGTCCGCGGGAAGGCCAAACTGATCGAGCCAACGGATGTGAGGCATGAACCTGCGCTGGCGGCGCTGCGAGGGCGCTATCCTCAGTACCTGACGATGGCGCTGGAATTGCGGCCGCTGCTGAAAATCAGCGCCGAGCGCATCGTGAGCTGGCGGATCAATGCGTAGACCGAAGACCGGAGGATGAACGTGAAGCCGAAAGCCGTCCTGACGACGAATGTTCCACGCCATGTGCGGGCGATGCTCGACGAAGTCTGCGATCTCGTACTCTTTCCGGGGCCTGGGCGCCCGACGCGTGAATGGCTGCTGGAGGTCCTGCCAACGGTTCCCGGCATTCTCACATCGAATCAGGTCCGGATTGACAACGAGCTGATCGACGCCTGCCCAAACCTGCGCATCATTAGCAACTTCGGGGTCGGTTACGACAATGTCGACATTCCGCACGCGACCGGGAAGGGTCTTCTCGTCTGCAACACGCCCGGAGTCCTCAGCGATGCCGTTGCTGACCTGACATTCGGGTTCATAATCGATCTCGCACGCGGGATCATCACGTCCGACTACTTTGTCCGATCGGGCGAGTGGGGCAAGAGCCAGACCCCGCCACTGGGTGTCGATCTTCAGGGCTCGACTCTCGGGATCCTCGGTCTTGGGAGGATCGGCCACATCGTGGCCTATCGGGCCGACGCGTTCGGTATGCAGACGATCTACTACGACCCTGCACGTGACCGGATTGCCGAGGCGAAGGGTCTTGCGGTGTACGTCGAGCGCGACGATCTCTTTCGGCAGTCGGACTTTGTTAGCGTTCATGTCTTCCTGGACGAGAGCACACGCCACGGGATCGGCGCCAGGGAGTTCGGATTGATGAAGCAGACCGCCTACTTCATCAACACCTCGCGAGGCCCCGCGGTCGATCAGCCTGCTCTTGCCGAGGCGTTGCGAACCGGTGCGATTGCTGGTGCGGCACTGGACGTATTCGAGAAGGAGCCTCTGGATCCGGACGACTCGATACTGCAATCTCCGAACCTGATCGCCACACCACATATCGCCAGTGCGGCGGTGAATACGAGGATCGCCATGGCCGAGCTCGCCGCCCGGAATCTGATTGCATCTCTCACCGGCGGGGCGCCGGAAACGATGGTGAATCCGGAGGCCCATTTCGTCCGCCAGGCCTGAACGCCAGGGCTCATCATTGCTATCGTCCGAAACGGTTCTCGCCGCATACAGCCGCGGCTATTTTCCGATGGCCGACGATCGCGGCAAGATCCGCTGGTATCTGCCAAGCCGGCGGGCCATCTTCCTGCCAGGCGATGCTCACATCTCGCGCTCGGTTGCCCGTCTGTTGAGGACGAAACGATTTGAGGTAGGCTTCGACCGCGATTTCTCCGGGGTGATTCGAGCCTGCGCCAATCGAGGCGAGACCTGGATCTCTGCCGAGATTCTAATGACATACTTGGCGCTGCACCAGCGCGGGTGGGCACACAGTGTCGAGACGTACGATGACGGCCGCCTCGCCGGCGGCCTGTACGGTGTCGCTGTCGGAGGCGCTTTCTTCGGCGAGTCGATGTTCTATCGCGTTACGGACGCGTCAAAGGTCGCATTCGCCGCGCTCTGTCTGCGTTTGGACGAGCGCGGCTTCCGGCTACACGACGCGCAGTTCATGACGCAGCATCTGGAGAGCCTGGGTGCCCGCGAGGTCTCAAACGATATATACCTTAGGCTGCTTGCGAGCGCGCTCTCCCTACGCTGCCGCTTTCCCTGATCGGGCCATGGCGGGCGTATGATAGACATAAGGGTATCGACCAGACCGTACCGCACTCATTCTTATCGCATCGAGACAGGATGGGATGCGTCTCTCAGTCGTCATTCCGGCCTACAACGAACGGCTGTCCATTCAGCACTGCCTGGCTTCTCTGGGGCGGCAGGAAACGTCGTATCCGTTCGACGTCATCGTCGTCGACAATAATTCGACGGACGGCACTGGCGACCTTGCCGCAAGCTTTCCATTCGTGCGCGTTGTGCAAGAGCCCCGGCAGGGGGTAGCCCGAGCGCGTCAGGCCGGCCAGAATCAGGCGAGCGGCGAGGTGGTTGCCCACACAGACGCCGATTCTGAGCTGCCACGTGACTGGATCGAGCTCATTGGCCGTACGTTTGATCGCCGGCCGGACTTGGTCTTGTCCTCGGGGCCGATGTGCTTTCCCTCCGGTCCACTCGTTGCACGTGCCATCCAGTGCGTGCTGAACTGGCTTACCTTGCTCTGGTGGATGCTTACGCGACGGCTCGCCGTCGTCAATGGTTGCAACTTCGCCGTTCGAACGCAGACACTGGCCGAGGTCGGTGGATTTCCTGTCGACCTTCCGGAGATCGGGGACAGTCGAATCCTTGCTCCGCTGCGACGACGGGGTCGGGTCGCATTGCTCAACAGGTGCTTGGTTAGAACGTCGTCACGCCGATTCCACGATCAGGGGGTGTTCCATGTCTACTCCTTCTACCTACTGGAGCAGATCGCCTCGGTGTTTAACGTGTGCCCGGCGTGGATCATGAGCCGCCCAGCCATCCGTTTGCCTGAGAGCCTCATGCGCAATCAGCGCCGGTCGCGGCGGCTGCTCATGGGCATTCCGCTGTTGCCTGCTCTCGCCGTCGCCGCAGGTTGCACCTACCTGGCGATCAACCCAAGCTCCCAGGTGTACGGCCGGATCGTGCTGCATGGTTCGAGAACAGACAAAGAGGTTGCTCTCACCTTTGATGATGGGCCGAATGAGCCGTACACCTCGGAAATCCTCGCGATCCTGCGAAGGTACGGCGTCAAGGCCACCTTCTTTGAGGTCGGACAGAATGTCGAGGTATACCCGGGCGCCACTGAGCGACTCGTCGCCGACGGGCAGGTGATTGGCAATCATGCCTACGACCATTCGCGCCTGGCCACCGCGTTCGACCTGCGCTATCGAGAGCTGGACCAGGCACAGGCCGTCTTCGAGGCCATCGCGGGGGTGGCGCCAACGCTTTTCCGGCCGCCGGCGGGGATTCATACTCCCTGGCAGATGCGAACCGTTAAGGGCCAGCGCATGATCGCCGTGAACTGGGACAGCGAGGGCCTTGACTGGCAAAAGGACGCGACGGCGGAGACGATTACCAAGCGCGTGCTCCACGGGACCCAGCCGGGCTCGATCATCCTATTGCACGACGGGGATGAGACGGCGCATGGCGCCGATCGGTCGCAGACGGTCAAGGCGCTTCCGGCAATTATCGAAGGCCTGCAGCGGCGCGGCTACACGTTCGTGACGGTGCCGCAAATGCTCAATGTTCCGCCATACCAGCCGCTCGATGGCTCGACGTCTGACATGCCGGAGCCCTAGCGGACCCGCGCATTAAGTGATCACATAGTTCGCTCAGTTCTGCGAATAGCCCGAGCCAGGGCGGTCTACGCCGGTGCCGCGGGCCTTGTCGAGCAGGCCAAACTCTTGAAGGAGGATCTGGCTGTAGGTCACGCGGCCGGTCACCTTGTCGAGCGGCTCGCTGGCGAGGAGCATTACGGCTTTGGCCATGTACTCGGGCGGCTCACCACGCGGGTCATCCATGCCCGTGACCAGCTTATGGAAGACCGTGCCCGGTGTCGGTACCACGGCCGAGGGTGAAACGCACGCGACGGTGACGCCGTACTGATAGACCTCTTCCGCCAGACCCTGAGTGAACCGCTCGAGGGCAGCCTTTTCAGCGCCGTAGAGCGTACCGCCGCGGACATTCGCACCTGCGTAGGGCCCGCGACCGGGCCCGATGGCGGCGGCGGAGGAGACGTTGACGATGGCGCCGCGCCCGCGCTCGATCATCGCCGGCAGGACGAGCTTACTGAGCATAAAGGGGCCGTGGAAGTTGACCGCCGTTGAGCGGAGCCAGCGATTGGTGGGGAAGTCCTTGACGGGGATGTAGTAGGTCAGCGCGGCATTGTTGACGAGGACGTCGCAGGGTGCGTAGCGCTCGGCCGTCTCGTTGACGAGCTGCTCGCAATCTGACTCCTCGCTGACGTTGCAGATAATTGGAGTGGCGTCGCCGCCAGCAGCTGTGATCCGCTCGACCGTGGACTCGAGTGAGCCCTCCAGCGGGTGGTCGCCCTCTCGAAGTGTCCGCGCGGCGCAGACAACACGCGCGCCCGCCTGCGCGAGGGTTTCGGCGATGGCCGCTCCGATGCCGCGACTTGCTCCTGTGACGATTGCGACCCTGCCATCCAGTCTGCCCATGGTCCTACTCCTGCTTCGAGGGTTCGGCCGGCACCTCGCTGATCAGCTCGATTTCCACGGGCCCCTCACTCATTTGGCAGCTCCCGCGTTTGCTTCGCGGCCGCGCAGCAGCACGTCGAGGATCTCCTGTAGGTCGTCTTCGTTGTAGTAGCGAATGAGAATCCGCCCACCGCGCCGCGAAGGCCGGATCTCGACCTGTGTGGCGAGGGCGGAGCGAAGTCGCTCCTCGAGCGCGACACGTTCGGGGTCCGGAGCGCGGATGCTGCGTTCCCTGGGGGGCACGCCGGCGATGCGCAGGCCGCGCACCAGCACCTCGGTCTGGCGGACACTCAGGCCCTGTTGGACTATTTGCCCAAGTAGATGTGCTCGGTCGGTCTCCAATCCAGCCCCGAGCAGCGCCCGCGCGTGCCCGGCGCTTATCTCACCCGACGCCAGGCTTGACCGTATGAGAGGGCTCAGTCCAAGCAATCGAAGGGAGTTTGCGACGGCGACTCTGCCGCGGCCGACGCGGCGGGCAACCTCCTCTTGCGTCAGTCCGAACTCGTCAATGAGCCGGCGGAACGCCGCGGCTTCGTCGAGCGGGCTCAAGTCAGCGCGCTGAAGATTCTCGACAAGAGCCAGCTCCAAGCGCTGCACGTCCTGGATCTCTCTCACAACAACCGGTACGCGCGTCAGCCCGGCCAGTCGTGCGGCCTGTAGCCGCCGCTGCCCTGCGATGAGTGCGTAGCTGGCGCCGCCGCCGGTGGCGAGATGACGGCTGACGATTAGTGGCTGAAGGATTCCATGCTGTCGAATGCTCTCTGCGAGTTCTTGGAGAGACTGTGCGTCCAGCTGTTTGCGCGGTTGCTCGGGATTCGGGGCAATTAAGTCGATGTCGACCTCATGCGCCGCTTCCGGACCGCCCGGCAGCAGCGCCGCCAGACCGCGCCCAAGGCCTCTCGCCGGCCTGCCTGGTCCAGCGTTCATTCCGGCGGGATCCCGGCGGCCTCGTGCGAGCCGGCGCGAGCCCGTAGCGCGTAGGAGACCCGGCTTTTGGCGAGCAGCTTGCCCGACTCGTCTTTGAGGTCGATGTCCGCCACGACCAGTGTCCTCCCCTTGCGCAGGATTGTTGCCTCGGTAATTACCGAGCCCACGGCCGGACTAAGGTAGCTGATGTTCAACTCGGCCGTTCCGGACGCCTGATCGTCGGGGCCGGTGATAGTGCCGATGGCGGCGAGCGCAGCCACGTCCGCGAGAAAGGCAAGGACGCCGCCGTGGGTAGCGCCATGGACACCACCGCGGTTGTGATCATTCGCCTGCATGAAGAACCGGGCGTAACCATCACCCACGTCGTCGAGCCGGATATCGAAGTACTGGTGCAGCGGGCGGCTATCCCACCTCGCCCTTGCACGGGTAAGGCGGTCTGGCGCATCCGCGGGCTGAGCCTCAGCCATTCGGCACCTGGGTTGCTGGAAGGACACGGTGCATTGCGCGGTGATCCTACTACAGGGCTCATCTACGAGGGCGCGCTGCCTGCCCCTTGGCTCATAGGGCAAGACGATCCTATGCGGACCAGACGCGAGCCGCATCGGGATCGAGCCCTAGCCGGAGCAATGCGGCCGTGCGGATGCGCTCGAGAAGGTCTCCGAGCTGCTGAACTTCGCCACCTGTCAACTCCGATAGCGCTGTGAGCATTGCCGGCCGACCGGCAGCCTGAGCCTCGACGAGTTTCTCCTCGCCGATCGTCGTCAGCTCGATCCGTAGCGAGCGACGGTCCGGCAGGTCGCGAACCCGCCGCACCCAGCCCTGAGCCTCCATTCGGTCGAGCAGGCCGGTGAGGCTCTGAGACTCCTGAGCGAGGTAGCTTGCGAGGCGAGCCGGGGTCATGGGTGCTGTGCCATACTTCAGGCAGTTAAGCGCAAAAGCTTGCGGCCCGGAGACCCCAACGCCTGCCAGAGCGCGTTCGGTCTCTTTGAATATCGCCGTGAACGTTTGGTAGAGAAGGCCGCAGACGAGAATCTCCGCCATCTCCGGTTTGGTGCGGTTCGCTCCGCCACTCTCCACAAGCCCACTCCACAGACCGTGCTGATGAACGGATGTCGACGACGGATCGATAGGGGAAGCACCCGCCGGAACCCGCGATAATGACGAGGGCCAGCGCCTTTCGCGCCATTATCCATGCAGGTCAGGGTTGTGACAAGGCCACGCGCCGCAACGGATGCCAACGATGAACCGCCGCACGTCTCCGTGCTCCTGGCGGTACGGAACGATGTCATCTATCTGAAGCGCTGTCTGGCGGCGCTGAAGGAGCAGGACTATCCGGCGGGACGGCTCGAGGTGGTAATCGCTGACGGGCGATCGACAGACGGCACCGGGACCGTGATTCAAGATTTCTCCCACCGGGTGCCGTTCCGGGTCGAGGCCGTCGACAACCCGAGTGGCGGCGCGGCAACCGGGTTCAACGCAGCCCTGCGCGTCGCCCGCGGTACGATAATTGTCCTGCTGGGAGCACGGGCTCTGCCGGCGGCAGATTTCGTATCCGCAGGTGTCCGCACATTGGAGGAGACAGGCGCGGATGCCGCTGGCGGCGTTGTCGCGGGTGAGGCGAGCGGTATCCAGGCCGAAGCAGTCGCCCTTGCTCTGGGTTCGCGCTTTGGCGTGGGGGATGCACATTATCGATATGCCTCAGAATCCGGCGAAGTCGACACCGTCAACTACGGGGCGTACCGTCGCGAGGTCTTCGAGGAGCTTGGCGGTTTCGACGAGACGATGGATAACGTTGAGGATGACGAGTTCAATTACCGGCTGCGTGAGGCAGGGAAACGCCTGTACCTCTCCCCTTCGATCAGCTGCCAATACAGCGTGCGACCGTCCTTGATCGCGCTCGCACGTCAATACGGACGGTACGGCTATCCCAAGGTGCGCGTGCTTCTGCGTCACCCACGGCAGATGCGGCCGCGTCAGTTCGCGCCCGCGGCCCTTGTGGGTGGACTCGCGCTGACGCTGATTGCCTCTGCTCGATTTGGGTTCGTGCGTCGCTTCTTCTGGCTTGTGGCGGGCTTGTACGCGGTCGCTACGGCGATCGCCTCCGGCAGGATCGCGCGGCGAAGTGGCTGGCGTTATCTGCCGCTACTGGCGGCGGCGTTCGCCGGCATGCATCTTTCCTATGGCGCCGCATCGCTGTTGGGGGCACTTCGCTTCGGTCTACTCCCGGCGCTCCTGAACCGACCGGACCGAAGCGCCATCCCGCGAGACCTCGCCAGGCCGGGCGTCTCCATCGGTAACGGCAGCAAGGCGGGACGGTGAGGCGCCGCTCGACTCGAAGGCGGAGGCTGTGACGGCGCCTGAGTCGGGAGCCGCGCGGGAAGCAGAGCGAATCCGTGATGTTTATGCCCGCAGAGCCCGCAGCGGACGGGAGGAGCGTTATTCCCTGTTCCAGCCCGCGCACCTGTTCCATGCACAGTCGCTGGAACGGGCGTTGGTGCGCTCCCTTGGACGCGAAGGGATCACGACACTGGCAGGGTTGCGGATTCTAGACGTTGGATGCGGCGGCGGGTCGTGGCTGGCAGGGCTCACACGGTTTGGGGCGGAACCAGCGCGTCTCGCCGGTGTCGATCTGCGTGCGGAGGCGTTGGCGCCTGCCGCCGAGATCCGGCGCGCAACCGGCGCGGGGGATTGGTTGCCATTCGCCAGCGGCGCGTTCGATATTGTCTGCCAATTGACAATGATGAGCTCGGTCCTGGATGGCGAGATGCGCCAAAGGATCGCGGCCGAAATGCTTCGGGTCCTACGGCCCGGCGGAATAGTGCTTTGGTACGATTTCACGGTTAATCCACTTAATCGCGACGTCAGGGGCGTGCGACTTCCGCAGTTGCGCGCCCTGTTTCCCGGTGCCAAGCTACGCGCAGAGAGGGTTACTCTGGCGCCGCCGCTCACGAGGTTCTTATCGCGACGAGCCTGGCTCGCCTGTACGGCGCTGGAGCAGATACCCTGGCTCCGCACCCACCTGCTGGCGACGATTCGACCGGCAGCTTGACCGTGTGACGCGCAGTGAGAACCAAGCGCAGCGACAAGGAGCGCAAACGATGGCCGGAGATACGCTCATCGAGTTGATGGAAGCGCGGGCTTCCGACACCAGTCCGTTCCTCATCTCGCCGGATACTGGAGCCGAACTCTCGTTCCAGCGCTTCCGCGAGGAGGCGCATAGCGTAGCGGAGCAGGTGGCAGGCGAAGGGATTCAGCCCGGGGACCGCGTCGCCATAGCGGTCCCAAACGGCATTGAGGTTCTGCTGGCGTTCTTCGGTGCGACGGAGGCCGACGCTATGGCGATGCCTCTCAATCCCGATCTCAAGCCGGACGAATACGACTTCGCGCTCGAGCATTCCGGCTCGCGGATGACGATCTGTGTACCAGCGACGGTCGATCGCGTGCGAGCTAAGGCCGGAACAGGCAAGCGGCAGGACGCGATCGTTGGGATCAGCTTCAATCCACGCGATGGGACACGGCTGGAGGGTGGTCGCGGCGGGACCAAGCCGGTGCAGAAAGCGCCCGCGCCCGACGCCGAGGCGCTCTTGCTGTACACATCCGGCACAACCAGTGCTCCGAAGGGCGTCGAGATAAGCCATAGAAACCTGACTGTGTCCGCCAAGAATGTGGCGGAGTGGTACAACCTGAGCGAGCGCGACGTGACCGCGTGCGTCATGCCCCTGTTTCACGTTCACGGCCTGGTGGCGAGCGTGATGGCGTCGCTGCGATCCGGCGGGACAGTCGTGGTACCGCAGCGGTTCAGCGCGAGCAACTTCTGGCCGATCATCCGCGCCTACGGTGTGACCTGGTACACGGCCGTCCCTACCATCCACACTATCCTGCTCAACAACGCGCTCAAATCTGGCGAGACGCGCGACGCCGCCGGCCTTCGATTCGTACGCTCCTGCTCATCGGCGCTGTCACCGGCGACAATGGAGGGCTACGAGGCAACCTTTGGCGCGCCGATCCTACAAGCGTTCGGCATGACAGAGGCCGCGCATCAGGCCCTCAGTAATCCGCTGCCGCCGCGCGAGCGGAGGCCGGGATCGGTGGGATTACCGACGGGCGTTGGTGTGACGATCCTCGACGATGACGGGAGGGAGCTTGCTCGCGGGAAAGAAGGGGAGTTGGCGCTTAAGGGAGCAAATGTCACCAAGGGTTACCTGAACAACCCCGAAGCGACGCGGGAGGCTTTCACGAACGGCTGGTTCCGAACCGGAGATCTGGCGCGGATGGACGAGGACGGCTACGTCTCGCTTCTCGGGCGGATCAAGGAGCTGATCAACCGCGGCGGCGAGAAGATATCGCCGCTGGAGGTCGATGATGTGCTCGCAGCGCATCCAAAGATCGCCGAGGCGGTGACCGTAGCGGTCCCACACGACATCTACGGTGAGGAGGTCGAGGCGGTCGTTGCGCTGAAGCCGGGCGAGTCGGCCGAAGCACCGGAGATTATCAGCTTCTGTCGCGAGCAACTCGCGGATTTCAAAGTTCCGAAAGCGATCAGGTTTGTGCCCATGATCCCTCGCTCCGCTACCGGAAAGATTCAGCGCCGCCGGCTGCTTGAGCTTCTCTGATGTACGCGCGCCGTGGCCTTGCCCGGTCGGGACCGCCCACGATTGTATTCTTTCTCAGGGGTGTACTCCGCACCCTGCTGATGCGGTCCGGACGGGGCGTCGCACCAGCGCACGCCCGGACTGAGCCCTTGGTGGCAGATGGCTGAAGTCTATCTCCCCTATTGCCGGCCAACCGTCGATGAGGAGGAGATCGCGGCGGTAGCGGAGGTGCTGCGCAGCGGCTGGCTTACAACGGGTCCGCGGGCGCGTACGTTTGAGGAAGAGTTCGCGAAGTCAGCGGGCAGCGTTAACGCGCTGGCCGTCAACTCGGGCACGTCGGCGCTGCACCTCGCCCTGGCCGCCGCCGGGGTCGGACCGGGCGATGAGGTGATCACGACTCCCCTCACCTTTTGCGCCTGTGTTAATGTCATCGTTCAGCAGGGTGCGAGGCCGGTACTCGCAGATATCTGCGAGGACGACTTCAATATCGATCCGGCCGAGGTTGAGCGGCAGGTGACGGCACGCACGAAGGCCGTCATGGCGGTCGATTTCGCCGGCCAGCCGTGCCGCCTTGATGAGCTGTGCGATATCGCGGAGCGGCACAAGCTGTTCCTGATCGAGGACGCTGCTCACGCCGCCGGAGCGCGCTACCGCGATCGCCCGGTCGGCAGCATCGCCGACGCCACGGCCTTCAGCTTCTATCCAACCAAGAACATGACTACGGGCGAGGGCGGGATGCTGACAACACGCTCTGCCGAACTCGACCAAACAGCGAGGCTGCTTGCACTCCACGGAATGAGCCATGACGCCTGGGGCCGCTATCAGAAAGACGCATCCTGGGCCTATGACGTCGTAGCACCGGGCTTCAAGTACAACATGAGCGACCTGCAGGCCGCGATTGGCCTCGTCCAACTCCGCCGCCTTGACGAGTTCAACGTCGCCCGTGAATCACTGGCTCGCCGCTATGCCGAGCGGCTGGCAGCATGCGAGTGTATTGAGCCGCCCCGCGTCCGAGCCGACGCGGCCCACGTCTGGCACCTGTACGTCGTCCGGCTGCGGCTGGAGCGTTTGCGTATCGACCGCTCCGTGTTCATTGAGGCGCTTGCCGAGCGCGGGATTGGCACATCCGTTCACTTCATCCCCATACACCACCACAGCTACTATCGCGAGGGGTTTGGCTTTTCCCCAGCAGACTTTCCGGTCGTAGAGCGGGTCTTTCCGGAGTTGGTGTCTCTGCCTTTGTACCCGCTGATGACCGAGGCCGACGTCGACCGAGTTGCCGATGTTGTCTGCGAGATCGCCGCGGCGAATGCCAGGTAGCCGGCGGGCCTGCCGCACGGCTGCCCCGGGCCTGCCAAGATGGTTTGACTTTACAGCCGCGGCTCTGGGGCTGTCGCTGCTTGCGCCGCTATTGGCGCTGGTGTGGCTCCTCATTCACTTCGATTCCCCAGGCCCGGCGCTGTTTCAGCAGGATCGAGTGGGCCTGCGAGGCCGGCGATTCCGCTGCCTGAAATTCCGTACCATGGCCGTAGTCGATTTGACTGAGGTCTGGAAGATTGAGGACTTCAGCACCTATCAGTTCAATCCCGCCGGCGCGAGGGACCCACGGCTGACGCCCATCGGAGAGGCTTTGCGCAGGACCAGCATCGACGAGCTGCCGCAGCTTCTGAACGTCGTCCGTGGTGATATGGCGCTCGTTGGGCCGCGGCCGGAGATTCCTGAGATTGTGACGCAGTATCCCGCTGCTTATCAGCAGCGCCACGCCGTCCTGCCCGGAGTGACCGGTGAGGCGCAGGTCAAGGGACGCGCCGATCTAAGCTACGCAGAGACGATGGCTCACGATCTGCGATACATTGGACGGCGCTCCCGACCTCGAGACTTGAGGATTCTCTGGCGCACAGTCAGGGCGGTTGGATCCGGGGCTGGAGCGAGATGAGGCAGGCAGCGCTGGTCCGGATGGCGCACCTCATCGTGAGTGCCCTGGTCGACGCTGCCGTTGTTTTTGCGTGCTACCTGGGTGCGCTGCTGTTGCGCTTCGATGGTCGGATCCCCGCCGAGAGTCGCGATACCTTTCACGTCATCGCACCACTGATAATCCTCTGCTACCTGGCCGCGAACTACGTGTTCGGCATCTATCGAACCGCCTGGCGCTATGGCG
>Ga0193751_1000186_pt1 | contig 56100 bp, 56 predicted proteins | sample L1c2metaG_FD_143050 | JGI IMG/M metagenome (GOLD analysis project Ga0193751, IMG submission 143050) | Soil microbial communities from a riparian zone of the East river system, Colorado, United States - L1c2 | ecosystem: Environmental > Terrestrial > Soil > Riparian zone | place: USA: East River...
GCCGGTGCGCCTGCGCCCGGTCGTCGTCAGGCTGCCGGGGAAGCTCAACGCACAGGCCGGACCGGGCGGCTATGTCTACGTCTATTTCGGTATCATCCGCTTCGTCGCCACGCCGGACGAGCTCGCCGGCTTGCTCGCTCACGAGCTCGGTCACGTCGCCCACCGCGATACAACCAGGGGGCTGCTGCGCAACACGGGGACCGCCTACCTTTTCGGCGTCGTTCTGGGCGACTTTTTCGGCAGCGGAGCGATGTTCGCCTCCGCCAATCAAGTCCTGAACGCGCGCCATACCCAGGGTCAGGAAGCGGCCGCCGACGCCTACAGCGTGGCGCTCATGAACAAGGCGGGCGGCGACCCGCATGCGCTGGCGGCGTTCTTCGATCGTCTGACACGGGTGGCGGGCAACACGGCACAATTGCTCGACGATCATCCGACCAACGCCGGACGGGCCGCCGCGGTCAGGGCGATGCCCGTCGCCGCGATCCCGACGCCGTTCCTCACGCCGGCGGAATGGCGAGCGCTCAAGCGTGTGTGCGCGGATGCAGCACCGGCGGCGTCGGCGCAGTGAGCGAGCTGCAAAAATACATCATGCACCGAGTGGTGTTTTTTGTTTACCATACCGCATCCCGGCGTCCCATCCCGGCACAGATCGGCTGGCGCGGAACTTGAAGCGTGCGGCTCCCAACCCAAAGAGCCGCCGCATGACCCTCGATCGCCGTGGTTTTCTCACCTTTTCGGCCGCCGGCGCCGCCACCGTCGCCGAACCGTTCGGCGCCCAGCGCGCCATCGCGGGCCCGCGCTCGGCGGTCGGCATCGACGCGATGCATCTCGGCGTGCGCGCCGGCAGCCCGGACGACCAGTCCCGCGTGCTGCAGGACGCGATCGACCAGGCAGCGGGCGCGCGGGTGCCGCTCGCGCTCGGACCGGGCGTTTACCGCGCCGGCGACCTCAAGCTTCCGGCCGGCGCGCACATCATCGGCGTGCGCGGCGCCACCCGTCTGGTGCTGACCGGCGGCCCGTCGCTCATCTCGGCCAGCCACGTCGATGCGATCGCCCTCACCGGCCTGATCCTCGACGGCGCGGGTCTGCCGCTGCCGGAGCGGCGCGGGCTCGTCCAGCTCGTCGACGGCCGTGGCATACGGATCGTCGATTGCGAGATCACCGCAGCGGGCCGCCACGGGGTGATGCTGGAAACCGTCGAGGGCGAGGTCACCGGCTCGACCATCACGGGCGCCGAGGGCGCCGCCATCTTCTCGCTCGACGCGCGCGGCCTCAGGCTCGCCGGCAACACCATCCGGGCCGCCGGCAACAACGGCATCCTGGTCTGGCGCACCGCGCCGGGCGACGACGGCACGCTGGTTGTCGACAACCGCATCGAGGACATTGCCGCGCGCGCCGGCGGCTCCGGCCAGAACGGCAATGCCGTCAACGTCTTCCGCGCCGGCAACGTGATAGTGCGCGGCAATCGCATCAACGGCGCGGCGTTCTCGGCGATCCGCGGCAACGCCGCGGCGAACCTGCAAATGCTCGGCAATACCTGCACCGGCCTCGGCGAGGTGGCGCTCTACGCCGAATATGGTTTCGAGGGCGCGGTGATCGCCAACAACGTGGTCGACGGCGCGGCGCTGGGCGTCGCGGTCACCAACTTCCGCGAAGGCGGCCGGCTCGCCGTGGTGCAGGGCAACGTCATCCGCAATCTCACGGCGCGGCGCCCGCCGGGCGCCGATCCGCACGACGCCGCCGGCATCGGCATCGGGGTCGAGGCGGACAGCGCCGTCACCGGCAACGTGGTCGAGAACGCGCCGACCGCCGGGATCATGCTCGGCTGGGGGCAATATCTGCGCGACGTGACCGTCACCGGCAACGTGGTGCGCGCATCGGAGGTCGGCATCGCGGTTTCGGTCGTGCCGGGCGCCGGATCGGCGGTCATCGCCGACAACCTGATTTCCGGCGCGCGCCGCGGCGCCATCATCGGGATGGACGGGCGCAATCCGGTGACCGGCGAACTGGTCAACGACGGCGGCCGCTTTGCCCAGCTCGCCATCAGCGGCAACCGCGTGCGGTGAAGATGCGGCGCGCCCTCTTCCGGCCCTGACGCATCGCGGATAACACTGCGGGAGGTGCAGCCGGGCGCGATCATGATGGCCGATTCCGAAATATCGGAGCGCGCATTTCCCGACAAAGGCATTCTATGGCGCGGCTGGGACGACGAGACGCTGCGCCTCATCGAGGAAAAGCAGCGGCCGGTCCTGCTGTTCGTCGCCGATCCCGATCCGTTGGTCTGGCCGTTTCTGCGAGAGACCTTCAAGGCCATGCCCGCCAATGCCCGGCTGCGGGACCTGCTGCACGACTTCTACACGCCGCTGTTGATCGAGGCCCAATCCCTGCCCGAGGACCTCAAGGCGCTTGGCGCCGGCAGCACCTATCACCTCGCCGTGCTGTCGCCCCATGGCCTCACGCCGTTGGTGACGATAGAGGTCCAGCGCAGCCCGCAGGACGTCGTCAACACGACCGTCGATATACTGGAGCGCCTCGTCGACGTCTGGCGATGACGGCACCGATCCGCGGCCCGCGGCTTACTGCCGACCGGCCGGCAGCACCACCTCGGTCGGGCGCAGGCCGCCGACTTCGGTGCGATTCCAGTTGCGCAGCGTCGGCCAGACGAATTGTTCGAGCATGGCGCGCTCGTCCGGGTCGAGCCGCATCAGCCGGATCATCAGCGCGGCCATGACCACTTCGGCGGCACGCCCGCCGCCGTCGTCGCATTTGATCGCGATGCCGAGGCCCTGATCGGGAATGGCGCCGCAAATGACGCCCTCGGCGCCGGCCTTGACGAACGCCCGCTCCCCCAGCCGTTCCATCGCGACGGTGGCGAACCAGCCGCTGCCGGCGACAAAGAACGGCTTGCGCGCGCACGCCGCCCGCAGGCGCGCCGCGGCTTGCGCCCGCGCGGCCCCAAGGCCGCGGCCGGTGCCGAAGCGCGCAAAGGCACATGCCAGGTTGGTCAACGGCACCGCCCAGGTGGGGATCGAGCAGCCGTCGATGCCGCAACGGTCCTCCGCCAGCGCGACGCCCGCCAGTTCCTCGATCGCAGCCCTGACGGCGCGCTGCACCGGATGGGAGGGCGCGACGTAGCCGCGATGGTCAACCTGCAAATGGCGGGCGACGCAGAGAAACCCCGCATGCTTGCCGGAACAGTTGTTGTGCAGCGCCGACGGGACGCGGCCGGCGCGAACGAGCGCGTCGGCGGACGCGTGATGGCTGGGCGCATGGGCGCCGCATGCGAGCGCCGCCGCATCGAGCCCGGCCCGCGCGAGCATGCGCTCGACCGCGGCCACATGGGCCGGTTGCCCGCCATGCGACCCGCAGGCAACCGCCAGCTCCTCGTCACCGAGCGCGTAGCGTCCGGCGGCACCGGTCTCGACCAGGGGCAACGCCTGCAGCGCCTTGACGGCGGAACGCGGAAAGACCGGCTGCCCCACGTCGCCCAGCGCGAGCACCGTTGTGCCATCCGGGTCGACGACCGCGATGGCCCCGCGATGCGCGCTCTCGACCAGGGCGCCGCGCCGGACTTCGACCAGAACCGGATTGGCCATCGTTGGGTGAGCGCAGCCTCAGGCGCCGTCCCAGGCCTGCCCCCAGCGATCCCCGTAGACGACATCGGCGAGCGGGCCACGCCCCAGGGGCCCGAATTTTCCCATCGGATAGCCGATGGGAATGATGGCGTAGGAATGCACGCCGGGCGGCAGGCCGAGCGCCGCCTCGGTCTCCTTCTCGTAGAGGAGATGGCGCGTGGTGAGCGTGGCACCGAGCCCGAGCGCGCGCGCGGCGAGCAGCATGTTCTGCACGGCGGGATAGATGCTCGAGCCGGAGGAGCGGTTCGGCCGCTCGCTGCCGTGCTCGACACAGGCGACGATCCAGACCGGCGCTTCGTGAAAATGTTCCGTGAGGTACTGCGTGGCGTCGGCCGCTCGCCGGTAGCGCGCGGCATCGACGCCTGGCGGCGGCGCGCTCGACCGGTAACGCGGGCCGATCACCTCGTCGAAGGCGCGCTGATACCAGACCTGCACCGCCTTCTTGATGGCCGCATCCTTGATAACGAGGAAACGCCAGCGCTGCGAGTTCCCGCCGCTCGGCGCGCATTGCCCCGCTTCGAGAATACGGCGGATCAGCGCGTCGGGCACCGGATCGGGCTTGAGCCGGCGCATCGACCGGGTGGTGTGGATGATGTCGAAGACGTCGGTGCCGTCGGCCATGGAATGCCCCTCTCTGTGTCGCGAAAGTGCTATTATCTAGGCCACATTCGCGCCGGAATTTCAGCCCACTTCGCCCGCCATGCGCCCCCGCGTCAAGACGATCCGCATGATCCTCCTCATCCTGTTCCTGCTGCCGGTCGTGACCCGCGCGGCCGTCTATTACGCCAGCGCTCAGCCCGGCAGCTGGCGCGATGCGGACTGGTCGAGCGCGCATGTGCTGGAGCCGGCCGCATCCGACCCGGCGGCGCGGGTCCTGGTCTTTTCCGCCCGTACCGGGCGCTGGAAGAGCATATTCGCGGTCCATAGCTGGATCGTGATCAAGCCGGAAAACGCCGCGAGCTACACGCGCTACGACCTGACCGGGTTCGGCCGGCCGATCCACGTCGACGGCTGGGACGCCGACGCCCGCTGGTTCGGCAACACGCCGCAAATCATCGCCGATGTAAGGGGACCGGCGGCCGCGGCAGCGATCCCCAAAATCAAGGCGGCCATCGCCGCCTATCCCTTGGCCAAGCCGGGCGACTATCGGCTGTGGCCGGGCCCGAACAGCAACACCTTCGTGGCCAACGTGCTGCGCGCCGTGCCGGAGCTTGCGGTCGCCATGCCGCCCGAGGCGGTGGGCAAGGATTTTCGCATCGACGGCGCAATTTTCGGCCTGACCGGAAGCGAAACCGGCATCGAGGCGAGCCTGTGGGGCCTGCTCGGCGTCAAGCTCGGCTGGGTCGAAGGGGTCGAGGTCAACCTGCTGACCCTGGTAGCCGGGCTCGACCTGCGCCATCCGGCGGTCAAGCTGCCGGGCTTCGGCCGCATCGGGATCGAGGCGACCGCCCAGACGGCGACCGCCAAGCCGCGTTAGCCGATACGAGCCGCAGATGACGACGCTCTCGATCATCATGCCGGTGCTCGATGAAGCGGCGACGATCGCCGAGGCCCTTGCAGCGCTCGCGCCCTATCGCGTCCGCGGCGCCGAGATCATCGTGGTCGACGGCGGCAGCCGCGACGCGACCGTGGAAGCGGCGCGACCTCTTGCCGACCGGGTGCTCACGGCGCCGCGCGGCCGTGGAGCGCAAATGAACGCCGGCGCGGCGGCGGCGCACGGCGGCGTGCTGGTGTTCCTGCATGCGGACACGCGGCTGCCGCCGCAGGCCGATCACTTGATCCTCCGTGAACTGGAACGATCGAGCCGCGTGTGGGGACGCTTCGACGTCACGATCGCGGGCCGCAGCCCGTTGCTGCGCGTGGTCGCCGCCATGATGAACCGGCGCTCGCGCCTCACCGGCATCGCGACCGGCGACCAGGCGATGTTCATGAACCGCAAGGCGTTCGATCAAGTCGGCGGCTTTCCCGCCATCCCGCTGATGGAAGACATTGTCCTGTCGCGCCGGCTCAAGCGCATCGGCAAGCCGGCCTGTCTTGCCGCGCGGGTCACGACGTCGGGCCGCCGCTGGGACCGGGACGGCGTGGTGCGCACCATCGTCACCATGTGGCGGTTGCGGCTGGCCTTCTTCCTCGGCGCCAAGCCGGCCCGCTTGGCGCGGCGATATGGCTATGGCGCCGGCGACGCCTGAGCCGGTCGCGCTCGCGGTGCTCGCCCGGGCGCCGGTGGCAGGATCGGTGAAGACACGGCTGATCCCGGCGCTGGGCGCCGACGGCGCCGCGGCCTTGCAGGAACGGCTGATCGAACGGACGGTCGCGACGGCTTGCGCGGCCGCGATCGGCCCGGTGACGGTGTGGATGACGCCGGCGACGCCGCACCCGTGTTTCACAGCGCTGGCCGCGCGTCATCCGATCGCGCTTGCGGCGCAGCCGGACGGCGACCTCGGCGCCCGCATGCTGGCCGCCTGCGCGGCCGCGGGCGGACCGGCGATCGTCATCGGCACCGATTGCCCGGCACTGACGGCCGCGCACCTGCGCGAAGCAGCCGATGTGCTGCGCGCGGGCACCGACGCGGTCGTCATTCCGGCCGAGGACGGCGGCTACGTGCTGATCGGCTCGCGGCGGCCGCAGCCCGGCCTGTTCGCCGGCATGACCTGGAGCAGCGATACGGTGATGGCGGAAACGCGGCGACGCCTCGCGCACTACGGGCTGACCTGGCGCGAACTGCCTCCGTTGTGGGACGTGGACCGTCCCGAGGACATCGCGCGGCTGCGCGCAGCTGGACTCGGGCATCTCACGGACGGACTGATACGGGATCCGCGTGCTTGATTCGCAGCTGCACCTTGCCCGTCATTGCGAGGAGCCCGAAGGGCGAGGAAGCAATCCAGGAAGTCGCAATGACGTATCAGGTTAGGTTCTCATACAAGTCCCGCCAGTGCGGATTGAGCGCCTCGATCAGCGCCAGTTTCTTTGCCCGACTACCGGCCTTGATCTGTTTCTCCCGCACGATCTCCGCGTACATGCTCTCGTGTGGCTCGAACCAAACGAGCATTTTGCAGCCGTATTTTTTTGTGAACCCTTTGACGAGCCCCTCGCGGTGCTGGAATGCGCGACCCGGAAGATTTGCGGTCACACCGGTATAGGCGTCCCATTGCGCTTATTCGCCATGATGTAGACGTAGGGCTGCTTCACCGCATTTCTTCCGCGAATTTGCGAACGCCCCCGCGGAGGGACGAAGCGATCCTGAATCCTGCACCGCAGCGTATGTTATCACTGGATTGCTTCGCGGAGCCTGTCATCGGGCCGGCCACTTCGGGCCGGGCCCGTTGGCTCGCAATGACGATCAAACCCTCCCCTCCAGCGCCCGCTTGAAAAGCGTCCGGGCCGCGCGCTTGTCGAACGGGCGCGGGTTGCCGGCGGCGGTCGGGTCCTCGGGCGCCATGGCGACGATGCGGTCGATATGCTGGTCGCCGACGTTGAGGCCGGCAAGCGTATGCGGCACGCCGACGTCCGAACGCAGCTCCAGCACCCAGTCGAGGAACGCGCGGAACGTGGGCCGCAGACCGATATAGGCGGAGAGCCGCTTGATCGGCGTCTCGATCGCCTTGCGATTGAAGGCGAGCACGTAAGGCATGAACACGCCGTTGGTGAGGCCGTGGTGGGTGTCGTGCAGCGCGCCGACCGGATGCGAGAGCGCATGGATCGCGCCCAGCCCCTTCTGGAACGCGGTCGCGCCCATGGCGGCGGCAGCCATCATGTGGGCGCGGGCGTCGAGGTCGTCGCCTTGCTTGACCGCGCGGGCGAGGTTCTCCTTGACCAGCCTGATGCCCTCGACCGCGATGCCGTCGGCGAGCGGGTGATAGAACGGTGTGCAATAGGCCTCGAGGCAGTGGGCGAACGCGTCCATGCCGGTCCCGGCGGTGATGAGCGGCGGCATGCCGACGGTGAGCACGGGATCGCAGATCGTCACCCTCGGCATCATGCGCGGATGAAAGATGATTTTCTTGATGCGCGTCGCCTCGTCGGTGACGACCGCCGCGCGGCCGACTTCCGAGCCGGTGCCCGCGGTCGTCGGCACGGCGACGACCGGTGCGATCCCCTCGGCGTTCGCCCGCGTCCACCAATCGCCGACGTCCTCGAAATCCCACAGCGGCCGGGTCTGCGCGGCCATGAAGGCGACGAGCTTGCCGGCGTCGAGCGCCGAGCCGCCGCCGAACGCCACCACGCCGTCGTGGTTGCCCGCGCGGAACGCATCGACCCCGGCGGCGATGTTCGCGGCGACCGGGTTGGGCCGCACGTCGCTGAACAGGGTCGCGGCAAGCCCGGCGGCGCCGAGCGAAGCGAGCGCCGCGGCGACCATCGGCATCCGCGCCAGGTTCGGATCGGTGACGAACAGCGGCCGCGCCATGCCGGCGGCCTCCGCCGCGTCGGCAAGCTCGGCGATGCGGCCGGCGCCGAAGCGCACCGACGTCGGGTAGTTCCAGTCGGCGCGCAGCTGCATGATCTCAATACCGCTCGAACCCGCGCGTCAGCTCCCAGTCGGTGACGCGGCGGTCGTACTCGAACTGCTCCCACTTCGCCGTGTGCACGTAATGGTCGACGACGCCGTCGCCGAAGGCCGCGCGCAGCATTTTCGAGCGCGCCAGCGCATCGGTCGCCGCGCGCAGGGTCTTCGGCACTTCCGGCAGCGCCTTGCCCCCATAGGCGTCGCCCACGTGGGGCGGCGGCAGCTTGAGCTTCTCGGCGACGCCGGCAAGGCCGGCGGCGATCAGGGCGGCGATCGCCAGGTACGGATTGAGGTCGGCACCGCCGATGCGGCACTCGATGCGGATCGCCTTGGTCCCCTCCCCGCACAGGCGAAAGCCGGCGGTGCGGTTGTCGCGGCTCCATACCGCCCTGGTCGGCGCGAAGGTGCCGACCTGAAAGCGCTTGTAGGAGTTGATGGTGGGCGCGAGGAAATACGTGATGTCGTCGGCGTATTTGAGCTGGCCGGCGAGGAACGCCCGCATCAGCGCCGACATGCCGTGCTCCGCCTTGGCATCGAAGAACAGCGGCCTCTTGCCGGCGCCGTCCCACAGCGAGGCATGGATGTGCGCGCTCGATCCCGCCAGCGCGTAGTTCCACTTCGCCATGAAGGTGGCACACTTGCCCCGCGCCCACGCGATCTCCTTGACGCCGTTCTTGAGGATGGCGTGGCGATCGGCCATTTCCAGCGCGTCGGCGTAGCGGACGTTGATCTCCTCCTGGCCGGGCCCCCACTCGCCCTTGGAATTCTCCACCGGGATGCCGGCGCCCTGCAGGCCGTTGCGCACCGCGCGCATCACGCCCTCTTCCTTGGTGGTCTGCAGGATGTGATAATCCTCGATGTACGCGCCGGCGGTCTTGAGCCCGGCGTAGCGTTTCGCCAGCGCGCTGTCGTAGCTCTCGTCGAACAAATAGAACTCGAGCTCGGAGGCGACATACGCCCGCATTTTCGCCGCGCGCAGCCGCGCCACCTGCGCCTTGAGCATGGCGCGCGGCGAATGGGCGAGATCGCGGTGATGGTGATCGAGCACGTCGGCGATGACGAGCGCGGTGCCGTCGAGCCACGGCAGCCGGCGCAAGGTCGCAAGATCCGGCCGCAGAACGAAATCCCCGTAGCCCTTGTCCCAGCTGGCGGCCGCGTAGCCGGGCACCGGTTCCATGTCGATGTCGTCGGCCAGCAGGTAGTCGCAGGCGTGGGTTTCCTTGTGGGCGGCGTCGACGAAGTATTGCGCCTGGAAGCGCTTGCCGACCAGGCGCCCCTGCATGTCGACCATGGCGACGATGACCGTGTCGATCGTCCCGGCCGTCACCGCCCGCTTGAGTTCCGCGAAGCCGAGGTTGCCGGCCATGATCGATGCCCCCGCGCTACATTCCGCCGCCGGCCCCGCCATTGCTGGCCGCCGAGGCGCGGTCCATCCAGTCCTTCTCGGCCTGGGTCGGCGCGCCCGGAGACGCCGCCTTGGCCCGCGCCTGCGGTCCGGCGGTCTTGGCGTTGACCGCCGGGGAACGGGCCGCCGTGGGCTGGCGCGACTGGCCGGTCTGCGCCGGAGCGGCTTGCACGCCGGCGAGGACAGCCACGATGGCGAGGGGCACGATGACCGGCGAGACGCGCATGTCGATCTCCAAACGTCAGGCCCGATACGCCGCTCCGGGCCAGAGTTTCGGCGCGGCGCGGGCATATTGGGGCGGCCGCTTCACGTCGCCGTCGAGCGCCTGCGCGGCGTGCCAGCCCCAGCGCGGATCGTCGAGCATGGCGCGCGCGAGCGCAACCATGTCGGCCTTGCACGCGGCAAGGATGTCCTCGGCCTGCTTCGGCGTCGCGATGAGGCCGACCGCGCGCGTGGGAATGCCGGCCTCGCGCCGCACCTTCTCGGCAAACGGCACCTGGTAGCCGGGCCCCAGCGCAATCTTCGTTTCCGCCGCGATGCCGCCCGACGACACGCAGACGAAATCGAGCCCGGCGTCCTTGAGGGCCTTGGCCGCGGCGACCGCATCGTCCGGCGTCATGCCGCCTTCGGTCCAGTCGCTGCCGGTGATGCGGGCACCGAGCGGCACCGTGCGCGGCACCACGGCGCGCACGGCCCGGGCGACCTCGAGCGGAAAGCGCAGGCGCGCGGCGGCGGAGCCGCCGTACGCGTCGGTGCGGTGGTTCGCGATCGGCGACATGAACGAGTGCAGCAGATAGCCGTGCGCCAAGTGCAGCTCGATCGCATCGAAACCGAGCCGCAGCGCCCGCTTGGCCGCGGCGACGAAGGCGTCGCGCACGCGCGCCATGTCGTCTTTGGTCATCGCGCGCGGGGCCGGCCAGGCGTTGCCGAACGCAATGGCGGAAGGGGCGATCGTCTCCCACGGATCATCGTCCCCCTTGAGGCCGAGGCCGCCCTCCCACGGACGGTACGAGGACGCCTTGCGGCCGGCGTGGGCGAGCTGGATGCCGAGCCTGGCCGTGCCGGTGCGCCGGCAATGGGCAATCACGCGCGCGAGCGCCGCCTCGTTGTCGTCGGAATAAAGCCCGAGGCAGCCGTGGGTGATGCGGCCGCGCCGCTCGACGTGCGTCGCCTCGAACACCAGCAGCGCGGCACCCGAATTGGCCAGCATCCCGAGATGGCCGACGTGCCAGTCGGTGGCGGACCCGTCGTCCGAGCTGTACTGGCACATGGGCGAGACGACGATGCGGTTGTCGAGCTCGAGGTCGGCAAGCTTGATCGGCGAGAACAGGGCGCTGGTCATGGGGCCGGTCGGATGGATGAAGTTTGCGCGATTGGGCGGGACGGTACAGACGGCGTAAAGCTACGAGGACTTCTCACTGCGCCGAGCAAGAATTCGATTTGTCTCCACCACGATATTGGGAACCGACTGTTTCACGGTAGCCCAAAGAACTTCTGGATCGACTCTGAAGTAGTCATGAGACAACACGTTGCGGGTAGCATAGGCCTTTTCAGCCTCAAATTTGGGGAAATCCGTGACGGTGTTTGGCTCGGCCTTAATCGCCCTGTTCGCTGCCTCACCAATAGCTTCAATGCATCGGACTAACGGCATCTTGCGTTTTCTCCTCGCTGAGGAACTGCTCGCGCGTCATATTGGAGACATGGCGCATGGCCCGCTCGCCCCAATGGACGATATCTTGCAGGAATTGATCGGTCGTTCGGATTCCCTTCACAACGGCCTCAGATCCTCGGCAATCCGTGCGGCCAAGCCCGCGCGGAGCGCCCGCGGCGTGGCGATATCGACCCCGACACCGAGCAAAGCCTCCAGTTCGAGCTTCAGCCCGGCCAAATCGTATAGCGTCGTTTCATCCGTCGGCTCAACCAACAGATCGAGGTCGCTCCCCTCAAGATCGTCGCCACGAGCAGCAGACCCAAAAATACGCGCGTTGTGGACCGGATATCTGGCGATGATCGCCCGAATCCGATCCGCGTTCGCCCGAATCGCAACGGAAGGACGCATGTCTAATATCTCAACCGTTCGTGCCACTCCTTAGCACAGCGTCCGGTGCGGTGGCAGCCGCTCATGTTCCTTGCAGGCGCATGACTGCAAGCGCCAGGGTCTGCGCGCGCGGGACCATGGAATCGACCTCGAGGTATTCCTCGGGCGTGTGCGCCTTGCCGCCGACCGGGCCGGTGCCGCACAAGGTCGTCGCGCCGACACCGGCGGCGAACCCGGAATCGGCGCACCCGCCGGTGAACTCGGCCTTGACGTCCAGCCCCATCTCCTTGGCGCAGGCGACGTAATGCTGGAACAGGCGCTTGCCGTCGGGACTTTCGACCAGCGGCAGGAACTCGCCGAAGATTTCGAGCGTCGCGCTGGTGCCCGGGACATGGCTGGTGGTCACGATGCGTTCGATCTTTTCCATCGTCGTGGCGCGGTCGGCGGGCGCGATGTAGCGCAGGTCGATCTGGCAGGCTGCGTTCGGCGCGACCGTGTTGACGGTCTGGCCGCCGGAGATCAGGCCGACGTTGAGCGTGATGCCCTTGGGCATGTCGGTCAGCGCATGCAGCGCAATGATCTTGCGCGCCACCTCCTCGATCGCGCTGATGCCCTGCTCGAAGTTGCCGCCGGAATGGGCCGCCTTGCCGGTAACCTCGCATTTCATGAACACGCCGCCTTTGCGGCCGGTGACGACGGCGCCGCTCGGACGCCCGGGCTCGCAGTTGAACACGGCGCGCGCGCGGCGCGCCTCCGCCTCGATGACCGGACGTGAAGACGGCGAACCGATCTCCTCGTCGGAGGTGAACAACCCGACGAGCGGCGCCGGCGCGCCGCCGAATTTCTGAAACGCGGCGAGCACGAACGCGTTCATCACCAGGCCGGCCTTCATGTCGGCGACGCCGGGACCGTAGGCGCGGCCGTTATCGATGCGGAAGCGGCGGCGCCCGGCTTCGCCCTTGGGGAATACCGTGTCGCGATGGCCCATAAGCAGGATCGAGCTGTTGGCGCCCTGGCCGACGCTGGCGCGCACCACGTCGCCGAAGCGTTCGTTGGCAACGGTGTCGTGCGCGATGCCCTGGCTGTCGAGAAAGCCGCGGATGCGCTGGCCCACCGCATCGACGCCGGCCTTGTCGTAGCTGCCGCTGTCGGTGTTCACCAGCTCCTCGAGGAGCGCCAGCATGGCGGGGCGCTGGCTCGCCAGCCAGTCGAGGATGGCCTGTCCGTTCGTGGCTGTCATCGTCCATATCCATCCAGTGCCTGGGCGGAGGCGCGCCTTCAACGCTCGCGCGGGTCGAGCGCATCGCGCAACCCGTCACCGAGCAGGTTGAAAGACAGCACGGTGACGAAAATGGCAAGCCCCGGCCAGACCGCCATCCAGGGGGCGTTGACAAGGAAGCGCTGGGCCGCGTTGAGCATGCTGCCCCAGGATGGCGCCGGCGGCTGCTGGCCGAGGCCGAGGAACGACAGGGCCGCCTCGGCGATGATGGCAGCCGCGATCGACAAGGTCGCCTGCACGAGCAGCGCCGGCAGGATGTTGGGCAGGATGTGGACGAGGGCGATGCGCCAGCGCGGATTGCCCACCGCGCGCGCGGCCTCCACGTAGTCCTCGACCTTGACGGCCATGACCTGGCCGCGCGTCAGCCGCACGAAGATCGGCGTCGCGGTGATCCCGATGGCGATCATGGCGTTGCCGAGACTGGGCCCGAGGAACGCGGCGAGCGCGATCGCGAGGATGAGGAACGGGCAGGCGAGCATGGCGTCGGTGAGCCGGCTGATCAGCGCGTCGAGGAAGCCGCCGAGATAACCGGCAACGAGGCCGAGCGGAACGCCGACGGTGAGCGCGATGGCGATCGAAATGACACCGGCCATCAGCGATGCACGCGCACCGAACACCACGCGGGTGAGAACATCGCGGCCGACCTCGTCGGTGCCGAACCAATGCAGGGCGGACGGAGCCTTTCGTACCGTCAGCCAGCTTTGGGCAATCGGGTCGTACGGCGTGACCCAGGGCGCGGCGAGCGCAAGCAGCACGAAGGTCACGAGGACCACGAGCCCGACCATGGCTCCACGCCGGCGTACCAGCCGCCGCAGCGCGCGGCGGGCCGGGCTTTCCACCCCGTCGTCCGCCGCCAGCGGCAGCCGCGCAGCAAGGGTCGCATCGACCATCAATCAGCTCCGCAGGCGCGGATTGACCAGCACATAGGCGACGTCGGCGATGAGGTTGAGCGCAATGTAGATCGTCGCCGTCACCAGCACGACGCCCTGCACCACCGCATAGTCACGGTTGAACACGGCGTCGACGATGAGCTTGCCGAAACCCGGGATGGTGAAGATCTGCTCGGTCAGGACCGCGCCCGACAGCAGGGTGCCGAGCTCGAGCGCGCCCAGGGTGATCACCGGGGTGAGCGCGTTGCGCATGGCATGCTTGAGCACGACGGAGCGCTCGAACAGGCCCTTGGCGCGGGCGGTGCGCACGTAGTCGCTGCCGAGCGCCTGCAGCATGGCGCTGCGGGTGTGGCGCATCAGCACGGCGGCGATGGCGTTGCCGAGCACGAACGCCGGCATGATGGTCGAGGCGAGGCTCTGGCGCCAATCCTCGGTGAGCGGCACGTAGCCGGACGCCGGCAGCCAGCCCAGCTCGACCGAGAACAGGAAGATCATCATGATGCCGAGCCAGAAGTTCGGCGTCGACAGCCCCCACAACGCGAACACGTTGGCGGCATAGTCCCACAGGGTGCCCTTCTTGACCGCCGAGACGATTCCGGCGGAGACGCCGATGGTGAGGGCAATGACGATCGCCATCGCGGCAAGCTGCATGGTGACCGGCAGCTTCTCCAGGATCAGCTCGCGCACCGGCTTCTTGATCCGCATGGATTCGCCGAGGTCGCCGGTGAGCACGCCTTTGACCCAATAAAAGTACTGGATCGGTATCGGCTGATCGAGCCGGTACTGGCGGCGAATCTGCTCGATCACCGCCGGGTCGCGCTCCTCCCCCGCCATGATGGTGGCCGGGTCGCCCGGCAACAGCTGCTGCAGCGAAAAGATGATCACCGACACGAAGAACAGCGTCGGGATCAGTTGCAGCAGCCGGTTGCCGAGAAAGGTGAGCATGGCTTCTTTCAAGGGCCGTCATTCCGGGGCGCGCTGAAGGCGCGAGCCCGGAATCCATAAACGCGGGACTAGCGATCCGTTCGTAGCTTCGCGATCCGGTGGTTATGGATTCCGGGCCCGGCCCTTCGGGCCGTCCCGGAATGACGAACGGAACTTCACTTCAGGCTGATCCCAACGACGCGCACGATGCCGTCGGGAACCTGCTTGTAGCCGGTCAACCGGTCGGTGTGCGCGACCAGGATGCGCTGGTGGTAGAGGTAGATGATGATTTCCTCGTCGAGCACCTTGCGGGCAACCTTCTCGTAGATCGCCTTGCGCTCCTCGAACTTGTTGGTCAGGCGCGCCTGGTCGAGCCAGTCATCGACGTCCTTGTCGCAAAAGCCGCCGACGTTCTGCGGCGCCTTGCACTTGAGGAAGATGTAGGAATTCCCGTCCGGGTCGACGCGGCCGGACCAGCCGATCTGGAAGGCCTGGAAGCGGCCGGCCTCGGCCTCGTTGAGCGAGGTCGCGAACTCGGTGACGCGGAGCTTGACGTCGAAGCCGGCCTCGCCGGCCATGGCCTGGACCAGCTCGGCGACTTGCTGGTTCTCCGCGCCCTTCGGCACCATGTAATCGACAACGACCGGCAAGGCGACGCCAGCCTCCTTCAGCAAAGCCTTGGCCTTGGCCAAGTCACGCTTGGGAATCGGCAGGCTCTTCTGATAATAGGGATTCTCGGGATTGATCCACTGGTTGCCCGCCACGAACTCGCCGTTGAACGCCACCTGGTTGATGGCGTCGCGATCGATCGACAGCTCGAACGCCTGGCGCACCCGCTTGTCCTTGCCGAGCGGCGAGTTCGCCGCTTCGCCGTTGCCGAGGTTCATGGTGATGCCGACGTAGAAGAGCCCGACCGGATTGAGCAGCTTGAGCTTCGGATCGGCGCGCACCGCCGCGATGTCGGTCGCCAGCAGGCGCTCGATCAGGTCGAGGCCGCCGGATTTCAGGTTGGCGAGCCGGACCGTGGCGTCGACGATCGGCAGGTAGACGATACGGTCGATGTGGACGTTGTCCTTGTTCCAATAGTCGGCGAACTTCTCGACCACGATGCGGTCCTGCTGCACGCGCTCGACGAACTTGTAGGGACCGGCGCACACCGGCTTGAGCCCGAACTTGTCGCCCGCCTCCTTGGCCGCCTTGGGCGAAACCATCATCCCCGCGCGGTCGGTGAGCTGGGCGATGAGCGGCGAATACGGCGTCTTGAGAACGAGCCTGATGGTGAGCGGGTCAACCACCTCGACATGGTCGACGGCGGCAAGCTCGGGCTTGCGGAACGAACCCTGCATGGTGAGATGCCGTTCGAGGGAGAATTTGGCGGCCTCCGCGTCGAGCTTCTCGCCATCCTGGAACTTCACGCCCGGCCGCAGCTTGATGGTCATCGCCTTGCCGTCGGCCGACGTCTCCTGGCTGAGCGCGAGCTGCGGCACGATGGCGAGCTTCTCGTCGATGTCGAACAGCTTGTCGCAGATCGACGCGAAGACGATGCGGCCGACATAGGTGCGGGCAAGCGTCGGGTCGAGCACATCGGGGTCTTCGGCAAGGCCGATGCGCAGGGTCGATTGCGCTTGGGCGGCGGCGCATGCGCCGGCGACGAATGCGGCGGCGAGCGCCAGCTTCAAGGTCTTCATCGGTTCCCCTCCGTCGATCTATTCGAGCTTCAGCCCGGCCGCCGGAAGCCCGCCATCGTTTACACCAACCCCGCCCCGCGCCGATACGTCCCGCGGCCGGGCAAAGGCGGCAATCAGGCGATCGAGCGTGGCCGAGGGGGCGTCGCGAAGCGCCCGGCCGGGCTCGGGTGGAAGCTCGGTCCAGCGGTGGCATGCGGTCGCGTGCCCGGCGGCGTCCACCACGAGGTCGGGCCGCACGGTGCGGCACATCTCCACGGCGTGCGGGCAACGGGTGTGGAGGTGGCAGCCGGACGGCGGCGCCAGCGCGCTCGGCACATCGCCCTTGAGGATGCGCCGCTCGGGGCCGCGCTGCGGGCGCGGCACCGGGATCGCCGAGATGAGCGCGCGCGTATAGGGATGGCGGGGCGCCGCAAACAGGCGCTCGGCCGTCGCGCTCTCGACGATGCGGCCGAGGTACATGACGGCGACCCGGTCGGCGATGTGCTTCACCACCGCAAGGTCGTGCGAGATGAAGATATAGGTGAGGCCGAGGCGGCGCTGCAGGTCCTTGAGCAGATTGAGAACCTGCGAGCGGATCGACACGTCGAGGGCGGAGACCGGCTCGTCGCAGACGATGAGCTTGGGCTCGACCGCGAGCGCGCGGGCGACCGCGATGCGCTGGCGCTGGCCGCCCGAGAACTCGTGCGGGTAGCGCGGAGCATGGCGCGGCTCGAGGCCGACGATGCGCAACAGCTCGGCGACCCGCGCGCGCCGACGCGGCGCCGGAACCACGTCGTGCAGCTTGAGCGGCTCGGACAGAATATCGCCGACCGTCATGCGCGGGTTGAGCGAGGCGTAAGGATCCTGGAACACCAGCTGGGCGTGCCGGCGGAACGCGCGCACGTCGCGCTCGCGCATGGCGAGGATGTCGCGGCCTTCGAAGCGCACATGGCCGGCGGTCGGCTCGATCAGGCGCAGCACCAGACGCCCGACCGTCGACTTGCCGCAGCCGGATTCGCCGACCAGCGCCAAAGTCTCGCCAGGCGCGATCGCAAAGCTCACGCCATCGACCGCCCGGACGGTCGCGACCGGCGCGCCGAACAGTGAGCGGCGCGCGACAAAATGCTTGGTCAGGCCGTCGACCTCGACGAGCGGCGCGGTCACGAAACCAGGTCCTGCAGCGGCACCCGGAAGCAGCGCGACCAATGGCCGGGACCGACCGTCACCACCGGCGGGGCCGCCGCGGTGCAGCGCTCCTCGACGAAAGGACAGCGCGGCGCGAACCGGCAGGCGACGGGCGGCGCCGTCATGTCGGGCAGCGCACCTTCGATCGTGGCGAGCCGCTCGGCGCGGCGATCAAGGCGCGGGATCGAGCCCATGAGGCCGAGGGTATAGGGATGCTGCGGCGTCTCGAACAAGGCCTCGACCGGCGCCCGCTCGACGATCTGGCCCGCATACATCACCGCGACCTCGTCGCACACCTCGGCGACGACCCCGAGGTCGTGGGTGATCAGGATGATCGCCGCGTCGGTCTCCGCCTTGAGATCGCGCATGAGGTCGAGGATCTGCGCCTGGATGGTCACGTCGAGCGCGGTCGTCGGTTCATCGGCGATCAGCAGCTCGGGATCGCAGGCGAGCGCGATTGCGATCATGACGCGCTGGCGCATGCCGCCCGACAGCCTGTGCGGATAGTCGTCGATGCGCTCCTCGGGCGAAGGAATGCGCACGCGGCGAAGCATCTCGATGGCGCGCTCGCGCGCCTCGTGCCGCGACACGCCGCGATGGCGCACGATCGCCTCGATGATCTGCTCGCCGACCGTGTAGGACGGATTGAGCGAGGTCATCGGCTCCTGAAAGATCATCGCGAGACGATCGCCGCGCAGGTCGCGCAGCGCGCGGTCCGGCAGCCGCAGGAGGTCGACGCCGTCGAAGCGGATGGCGCCGGAGACGTCGCACTCGCCGCGGGGCAAAAGTCCCATCACGGCCAGCAGGGTGACGCTCTTGCCGCACCCCGACTCGCCGACGACGCCGAGCATGGCCCCGCGCGCGACGGCAAGATCGACGCCGTCGACCGCGTGGGTGACGCGGCCGGCGTCGCCGTAGAACACGACCTTGAGATTTTCGATCTCGACGAGCGGCGCCGCGATCATCGCCCGCTCTCGGCCGCGAGCGCCTTGGCGATCTCGGCGTTGATGACCGCGCGGTCGATGGTGCCGGCGGGGTTGCGCCGGCTCGGCAGGAATGTGCGGAAGTGCGTCCAGTGCTCGCGGCTCACGCGCTCGAGGCGCGCGAGCTCGGCGAGCGGGTCGACGTGATCGTCGACCCGCAGGTCGAGGTCGGACCACTCCTCCTCGCCGTGGATGCGCAGCGCCGCCGACTGCTTGCCGCGCTTGTCGCCGCCCGCCGCCTCGCCGGCCGCGAGCGCCGCGATCAGGCGGCGCGGAAACGGCAGCGCCGCGTCGGCCGCGTAGGCGGCGGCGGTCTCGGCGATCACCCGCGGCCCCGCCAGCATGTTGCCGGCAACGGAGCAGCCCTCCCCTTCCAGATGCCCGCACCAGTCGACACAGCGCGCGCCGGTATGCGCGGCGCGACGGCCGGCCGCGTCCATGACGTGGACCTGGCGCTGGTCGCGCCCGGCGTCCGCGCTCACCAGCGTGCGCACCACGTCCGCCGCCGCCATGCCGTCGCGCAGCAGCTTGAGGCCGTCGACGCCGTAGAACGGGTTGACCAGCGCCTGGGTGGCGACGGCGCCGCAGCCGCTGGCGATGTGCGGCACCCGCGCGCCCACGGCAAAGAACTTGGTCGCAACCGCAACGCCGAAGTGTCCGGTCGCCGGGTCGCGGGCGATGATCGAGAAGGTCATCGGGACGACTCTTTGTCTGGTCGCATTTTCTGCGGAAAACCGCTGCCCGCTTTAGGTTATTGCTGGAGCATGACCCCCGCTTTCGCGGGGGCAAGCGTTTTCCGACCTGCCTTCGCCCGCCGAAGCACCAAGCCAAATGACGAACCGTACCAGGGGCTTCGCGCAGGCGGGAAACCGGTACCCACTTTTCGGCATCATGCGCTGAAAATGCTCCGGTCACCGCCCCGCCGCGTAGCCCTGCATGCCGCGCGGATTGGCGGCGGCGCGGCGGCGCGGACCCACCTGGGACGCGGCCGTCAGCCGCCCTTCCGACCAGTCGGGGCCGACTTCGACCACGTGGCCGCGCCGCTTGAGCTCGCTCACGGTCGCAGGAGACACGCGGCCCTCCACCACCAGCACGCCCGGCCGCGACGTGCGCGGCCAGAACGAGATCGGGAAATGCTCGCTGTGCCAGGCGGGGGCGTCGATCGACTCCTGCAGGTTCTGGCCGGAGTGGACGTGACGCAGGAAGAACTGCGTGATCCACTGGTCCTGCTGGTCGCCGCCGGGCGAGCCCCAGGCGAGGTAGGGCTCGCCGTCGCGCAGCGCCATGGTCGGCGTCAAGGTCGTGCGCGGCCGCTTGCCGGGCGCGAGCGAAGCCGGATGCCCCTCTTCCAGCCAGAACATCTGCCCGCGCGTGCCCAGGCCGAAGCCAAGCTCCGGGATGACCGGCGAAGACTGCAGCCAGCCACCCGACGGGGTCGAGGAGATCATGTTGCCGGCCTTGTCGATGATGTCGAAATGCACCGTGTCGCCGGCCATCTCGCCCATGCGGCCGACGGTCGGCTCGCCGGCGCCGAAGCGCCCGACCGCCGCCCGCTGCCCCTCCTGCCGCCGCAGCTTGACCACCGCGCCGAACCCTTCGACCGAGCCCGGCCGCAGGTCGAGGGACGCCTTGTCGCCGACCAGCTTGCGGCGCTCGGCGTTGTAGGCGTCGGACAGCAAGGTCGCCATCGGCACCTCGACGAAGTCCGGGTCGCCGTAGAACGTCTCGCGGTCCGCATAGGCGAGCTTGGCGCATTCGACCTGGAGGTGGATGAAGTCGGCCCCCGCCGGATCGAGGCCGTCGAGATCGAAGCCCTTGAGCAGGGCGAGCTGCTGCAGCACGACCGGCCCCTGGCCCCACGGCCCGGTCTTGCACACCGTATGGCGGCCGTAGTCGTAGGTGAGCGGAGGCTCGATGCGGGCCTGCCAGCGCGCCATGTCGTCGCCGGTCAGGACGCCGCGATGGGGCGAGCCGCTCACGTCCATGACGTCCCGGGTGCGGCAGAACCGATCGATCGCCTCGGCGACGAAACCCTGCGACCACACGTGCCGGGCCCGCTCGATCTGACGCTCGCGGTCGCCGCCGACGCTTTCCGCCTCGCGCAGCACCCGCGCGTAGGTTTCCGCCAGAGTCCGGTTGGTAAAGAGCGTCCCCGGCGCGGGCACCTTGCCGCCCGGCAGGTAGACCGCGGCGGAGGTCGGCCAGTGGTCGCGGAACAGGCCCGCCACCATGGCGATGGTGGCGCTGGCGCGCTCGACCAGCGGATGACCCTCACGCGCATAGCCGATCGCCGGGGCCAGCACGTCGGCGAGCCGCAGGGTGCCGTAGTCGCGCAGCAGCAGCATCCAGGCATCGAACATGCCGGGCACGCAGGCAGGGAGCAGGCCGGTGCCGGGGACGATGTCGAGCCCAAGGCCGCGGTAACGGGCGATGGTCGCACCCGCGGGGGCGGGTCCCTGCCCGCACAGCACCTCCACGACCTTGCGCGAGGCGTCGTAGATGACCGCCGGCACGTCGCCGCCGGGCCCGTTGAGGTGCGGCTCCAGCACCTGGAGAGTGAAGGCGGTGGCAATGCCGGCGTCGAAGGCGTTGCCGCCTTTTTCCAGCGTCGCCATGCCGATCGCGGTGGCGATCCAGTGGGTCGACGCCACGACCCCGAAGGTGCCTTCGATCTCGGGCCGGGTGGTGAAGAAGTTAGGATTGATGTTGCTCATCGGGGCTCCCGGGAGGTGAGGCGCCACTTCACCACAGGTCGCGCGGGAGGCCAACCTCAACGAACAACGTTCCGGCGAGCGGCCGGCGGGCAAGCTTAGTCGCTAATCGGGGTGCCGACGACGACGGTCAGGCGGCGCGAGAGGCGGCGGACGGAGCTTGCGGCCGCTCCGTTGCCGCGGGCGCCGACTCATCGATCAGAGAGCCCCAGCGCTCGACCTCGCGCACCGCATCGCGCATATGCGTGCGCAACGTCTCTTCGGTGAAGTAGCGTTTCCAGGCCCCGCTTTCGTAGAGTTCCGCCAAGTGGTTGCGCCGCCGCTGCGCCAATGCATGCCATTTGCGCGCAAAAGCGTCGGGCCGCCAAGGCGTGGATGAGGAATCGTGCATGATCGTGCCGCCGCCAATCCGCCTGATATCCCAGGAGTCATCGTGGCGTGCTCGATACTCACGCGCAACGCGTGACACCGCACTCGCCTACGCAACCTGTGGATAATCCGTTCGGAGCCCCCCGGCCGGACATACGCCCACGACTAACGATGACGCAGTGGCAGAACCGTAACACGATCGCCGCGCGCAGTCTGTCACTCAAAAGTCACAGGCGCGCAAAAAGGCGCTTGCAAAACATCAAATGCGAAATGAACAGCGGACGCTTATTGCCCGGCGGCCTTTTCGGCGGTCGGCTTGGCCGCGGTCTTCGGCTCGACCGCCGTCACGGCAGCGAGCGCGTCGGCAAGGCCGGCGCCGGTCTCGCCGCGTGTCTTGGCGCCAAGGCTCTTGGCGCTCGACATGAGGATCTTGCGCACGTCGTCAGGCTTGAGCGACGGCTTGACCTCCATGAGGAGCGCCACGAGCCCGCTCACATGGGCGGCGGCGACCGAGGTTCCGGTCGTCAGCGCGACATTGGCTTCGGGCGCCGGCACCAGCACATCGACGCCGGGCGCCGCGACCGCGATGTAAGTGCCGCGGTTGGCCTGCGCGAAAACCTTGTCGTCGGCATCGGTCGCCGTCACCGCGATCACGTTGGGATCGGCGGCGGGATAGAGCGGCGGTGAGTTCGGACCGGCATTGCCGGCGGCCGCAATCAGCACGATCCCCTTTTTGTGCGCCTTGGCGAGCGCATCCTGCAAGGCCGGGTCCTGCGGGCCGGCGAAGCTCATGTTGATGATGCGTGCGTTCTGCCCGGCGGCCCAGTCGAGCCCGCGCAGGATGCGGAAGGTCGTGCTTTCCTCCCCACTCGCCGAGGCGCCGAAGGCCCGCACGGCCAATAGCCGCGCGCGCGGCGCAACGCCCAGCAGGCGGCCGTGCGACGCGATGGCACCGGCCATCTCGGTTCCGTGGGCTTGGGGCTTCTCGTCGGTCCCGAGCGTGTCGAACTTCGCGGCAATGGCGCCGGCCAGATCGGGATGCGCATCGTCGATGCCGGAATCGATCACCGCGACGAGGACCCCGTCGCCGGTCGCCAAACGATGCGCGGCGACGAGATGCAGCTTGCCGACCACGTACTGGGTGGGGTCGCCTTGCGCTGCATTCGGCAGGCTCGCCGGCTGCATCTCGGCTTGTTGATGGAAGTACTTGAAATTCGGTTGCGCGCGCAGGACGAGCCTTTCGCCCTGGAGCGAGCGGATCATCGAGGCGACCGACCCGCCGGGGTTCAGCTCCCAGAGGTGCATGGTGCGCCCGGTGAGCGGGAAGGTGTAGCTCTCGATGCGCGTCATCCCGTGGCGGCGCGCCAGCGCATCGAGGGTCGGGATGGACACGTCCGCGCCGATGTCGAGGACCACGTGGTTGGTGAAGCGGCGCTCGCCGGCCGGCGGCACGAAGAATCCCGCGCGCGGCGATGAACCACCGTCCTTCTTGGTGCCCTCCTTCTTGGTCGTACGGTGCTTGTCGGATTTGCCATTGCCCGCGTTGCCCGCCGTTGCACCGTCGCCACCCTGCCCGCCCGACCCTGACGAATTCCAACCGGACGGGAAATTCGGATTGATAATGACGGGGCGAATGTTGCCCGTCGGTCCCGGTGTCACGCTCGGAGCGACGCTCGGGCCGATATTCGGACGGATACTGTTCGTCATGCTTGCCGCCAGGGCGGCACCGCCGCCGGCGATGGAAATGCCGGCCGCAATCGCAATGGCAAGGCAGGAGAACCTGGGCATGGCGCGTTTCGGCCGGCGGCGCAGACCACGCGATCCCCTGCGATTCAACTCATCTCCTGCGGTCACGGCCAGATCCTCCACGTGAGATGGAAATCCGAGCTTGCGCTCACCCGCGTGCACAAGCAATCGGACATTCTTGTGACAAATGCCACGCCGGCCCGACGAGTCGGGCCGGCGGCGATGCACGGCTCGGAGTTATTCGGTCGGGGCAACGAAGCGCACGACCTTGCTGTCGCCCTGCATCTGCTTGACGATCCGGGCGAGGTCGGCCTTGGGCAAGGCCGCCGCCGAAACCCGGACCCGGTAGAGACCGCCGCTGCGTGGCCCATCGACCACGGACGCCTGGTGCTCCTCCAGGAACTTGGTGACATCGGCGGCGCTCGCCTGCGGCGCAAACCCGACCAGCGCATAGGAACCGGCCGCGGTGAAGCTGCGGGTGGGCGCCGAGGCGGTCTGATAGGACGGCGAGGTCTCGCTGCCGCGCTCGCCGACGTAGAGCCCGGCCAGCAGGCCGGCCTGTAGGACGATGGCGAGCACCGCCGCGGTCGCCGACCAGGCGAGCGTGCGCGGCGTGAACAAGGCGAGCCGCTCGGCGACGAACGCCGCGAGATCGAAGGAGCGCCGCTTGCGCGTCGTGGCGCCTTCGGCTTCGATCCCGGCTAGCAGCCGTTCCATCGCCCGCGCCGACGGCGCGCCCAGCGTCTCGTTGAGGTGGATGGTCTCGCCGAGCTCTTCGCGCACCAGCGCAAACTGCCGGGCCAGATCCTGATCGTGCTCGAGGGCGGCTTCGACGCGTTGCGCGTCGCGGCGGCTGAGCGTTCCGGCCGCGTGCCACGGCAGCAGGGCTTCGATGTCCCGGCGCTCATTTTCGTTTGTCGTCATCATGGCCAACCTCTATCCACTCCTGCCGCCTTGAGCAGCTCGGAGAGCCTTTTGCGTGCGTAGAACATCCGCGTCTTGACGGTGTTCTCGGGGATACCGACGATCTGTGCCACCTCTTCGACCGACTTCTCATGGTAGTAGACGAGGTCGATGATCTCTCGATGCTCCGGCGAAAGCGATGTCAGGCACTTTCGCAGGATTTCGCCCTTGTCCTTCTTTTCCAGAGCCACTTCCGGGTTATCTCCCGGATCCTCGATGGCCGCAGCCGCCTCTTCGTCCAGTGCCTCGTCCGGCCGGCGCCTGAGCGCCGAGAGCGCCTTGTAGCGGGCGATCGCCAACAGCCAGGTCGAAACCGCAGACCGCGCTTCAAACCGGCCGGCTTGGCGCCAGACGTCGAGAAACACCTCGCTTATCAGGTCCTCCGCCTTCGTCTGATCGCGGACGAGGCGCAAGACGAACCGGTAGACGCGCACGTGATGGCGCGCGAACAGAACCTGCATGGCGACCTTGTCGCCACTCGCGATCCGTCCGATCAGCGCTTCGTCCGATGTGGCTTGCATCGCTGGGACGGTCGTCTCGTTGGATTAGTCGCGGGAAGGCGCGAAGGGGTTCAATCGGCCGTTTGCGGGCCCGAAAACGCACATTGCCGCCCCCCTGGCACTACTATGACACCAGCCAAGTATCTCCGCCGCCAATGCTAGGAGTTTTCGCACAGAAGCGGGGGTGGCCGGCACCTTGTCGGCCGCTAAATTGCCCCCGAACCCCTCCGATCCGCAAGCAGTTCCGTCCGGTCCGCAACCACCTGGGCCGTGGAGCACATCCCACTCAGTGGTGATTCATCACCGGCCGCGCCGAATTAACTCGCAAATCGGGCGCAATTAGTTAACGATATCTTGCAATCGAGGGTCACAATTTAATCGTTTTTCACTATAATTTCACCGTTGTCGTTTACGTCGAGGTAGGAAGTGCGCCGGGGCCATCGGCCCCAGGGCATAGCGGGGGGGGGGGAGCAGACGGAATGGCCGACAGCGTTCACGCCCGGGTCGCGGTGTTCGACCACACCCAGACCCGCCACACCCGCCATCCCCGCCCCGTCAGATTGAGCGTCGAGGAATAGCGACGCGTCCTTCGTCGGCAAAGTCGAGTTCGAGTTCATGCCCGACAACTGCCAGCTCGTCATCAACGGCCGCCCGGTCAGCGCCCGGATCGGCGAGACCCTCATCGACGCGGGGCTGAGCGGGTGGGTCATCATTCCGCACGATTGCCGCACCGGCCAATGCGAGTCCTGCCGCGTCACGGTCGTGTCGGGGTCGGTCGACGATCAGGGGACCGCCGAAGGCCGCACCGTGCTGGCATGCCAGGCGACGGTCGACGGCGACGCGGTGATCGCATTCGACGAAGTTCCGGCGGCGACCAAGGTTGCCGGCATCGTCACGGAGATCAGCAAATTGTCGCCGGAGGTGGTCGAAGTCGCGGTGGCGCTGCAGTCGCCGCTGCAATACCGGCCCGGTCAATACGTCCGCATGAAGTTCGCCGGCTTTCCGGCGCGCGAATACAGTCCAACCTGCCGTCTCGACGGTTCGTTCGACGCGAACGAAATGATCTTTCACGTGCGGCGCCTGCCCGGCGGCCTGATTTCCTCGCAACTCGGCGCGACCATCAGGCCGGGACACCGGGTCCAGATCCATGGCCCGTTCGGCCACGCCTTCCTGCGCGACGGCGAGGGACCGCTGGTCCTTGTCGCCGGCGGCACCGGCTGGGCGCCGATCTGGTCGCTGGCGCGCGCGGCGCGTCACGAGCAGCGCAATCGCGACCTGGTGATCATTGCCGGGAGCCGCGACCCGGACAATCTCTACATGCGGCCGGCGCTCAATTGGCTGATCGATGACGGCGTTCGCGACATCATCGCAACGAGCGAGGTCAATGCATCGCGGCCGGTGATGCCGGGCCGCCCGACCCATTACCTGCCTTCGCTCGGGCTCGAGGATACGGTCCATGTGGCGGGCCCCGGCGGCCTTGTCGACGCCGTCAAGCGCAAGGCGCGATTGGCGGCGGCGCGCTGCTACGCCGACGCCTTCCTGCCGAGCGTGCAGGCGCCGTCGCTGGTCGATCGTGTGATGCAAATGCTCCGCACGCCCGCGAGCGAAGCCGCCGATGCGGACATTCTCTCGCCGCGGCCGCGCGGGACGCGGCTCGGGTGGATGCTCCGGCCGTTCGCCGGCAGGGGGGCCGGAAGCGCGGCGGCATCGGCGAGCATGGCGCGTGTTACGGCTCCCGTCCGCCCTGCCCTGCGCAACCCGTCCGAAGGCTCGCGCGAAACCAGTTGAGATGCCGAGCGATCTCGACGGCTGCATGGCTTCAATTTGAGCCGTGCCCGCGTGCGGACTCTCCGTTCGATCGCGATTTCTGCACAAAATCGGCATCCATCTTTTCCAAAAAATACTTCGGTGTTACCGTCCTGCTCGCGACGGTGGCAAGAATTTCGGCCAGCCTTCAACGTGCCGGAGAAAACATCTTGTCAGCTCGAGCCGTGCGCCGCCGGCCGGCGTAAATCGCGCAGACGGCCGGCCGCGCCAGGTACTCACGGGCGACGCGGAGGCGTCATGTGGATCACCCTGCTCATCGACGCCCACGCCCAACTCCCGGCCGCGCCGCACCATGCTGGATTCGCACGGGCGCCTGTGGTTCGCCGAATTTGCCGCCAACAAGGTCGCGATGTTCGACATCAAGAAAGAGACTTTCAAGGAATGGGATGTGCCGACGCCGCATACCTATCCGTACGACGTGTTCCTCGACAAGAAAGGCGAATTGTGGAGCGGGTCGATGTTCAGCGACCGGGTGCTGCGATTTGATCCCGTGACCGCGCGATCGGTCGAGTACCTGCTGCCGCGGCCGACCAATATCCGCAGAGTGTTCGTCGACGATTCCACGAGCCCGGTGACGTTCTGGGCGGGCAACAACCACGGCGCCGCCATCGTCAAGCTGGAACCGCTGGATTAGGCGGCAAACGCCGGCGTCTCAATTGACCAGACGAACCTCGCCGGCAGCGCCGACGTCGTAGCCGCCGAGCTCGGCCGCACGCTCGCGAAATGCTTCCGAGCGTCCAAAGCCCAACAGCGCCTGCGGCCCGGTGAGGAAATAGTCGCGCTGCCGCAGGACGAGATCGAAACACTCCCAGGTCAGCGGCAGGAAATCGAGGGCGGCGGCGAGCGCGACCGAGCGGGTCGCTATCCCGCAATCGGCACGCCCGGACCGCACCGCCTGCGCGATGTCCGGCCCGGTCGGACAGACAGGCTTCACCAATGCAAGCTCGTCGGCCGCAATGCCCGCGCGCGCCAGCAGCGCGAGCAACAGCAATTGCGCCCCGGCGCCGGGCGGGCGCTGGGCCATGCGGGCACGGCGTTTGACGACCGAAGCGATGTCACTGAGCTTACGCGGATTCCTCGGCGCGACCAGGATGCCCTGCTCGCGCCGCGCGAATGCAATCACGACGGCATCGTGCAATCCCGGCGCATCCGCGACTGCGGCGAGATTGGCCTGCTCGTCGTCGCCCTCGAGCCGATGCAGGTGGATGGCGGCGGCCGTGACCTCGCCGCGCGTCAGCCGCCGCAATCCCTCCTGGCTGCCCTCGGGCAGGCTCGCAAGGCCGCAACCGCTCTCGCGCAGCGCCCATTCCAGCAAGGGATCGTGACTGCCGCCGACAATCGGCGGCGCAACGACGCGCGCGAGCGCCGAAGGCGCGATCAGGCCCGCCATGACCCAGCGGTCGAGCGCGGCGCGCGGAAACAGCCAGCGCCCCGTCACCTTGGTGCAGGGCACCGCGCCGTCCGCCACGAGCTCATAAAGCTTGCGCTCGGACAGGCGCAGGTAAGTGGCGGCTTCATCGGTGGTGAGAAGGTCAGGCATAAGGACAGATATGCAGATATATGCAGATGTTACGTAAATTGACCATAATGGAACCATCTGCACAAGATGTGCCGAACGGGATTTTTCCATGCCGGACGACGTTTCCGCGCTCCAGCTCGTGCTTGCCGGCGACCCGGCGCTCATTGCCATCGTGCGGCTGTCGCTGCTCGTCAGCCTGTCCGCGGTGTTCTTTGCCGCCCTGATCGGCGTGCCCTTCGGCGCGCTGATCGCGCTCACCCGTTTTCCCGGCCGCGAAGGCGTCATCGTCGCGCTCAACGCGCTGATGGGCCTTCCGCCGGTCGTCGTCGGACTGGCGGTCTACCTCATGCTCTCGCGGTCGGGTCCGCTCGGATCCTGGGGACTGTTGTTCACGCCGCAAGCCATGATTATTGCGCAGACCATCCTGGTGGCGCCGATCATGGCCGCGCTTGCGCGCCAGACCATCGAGGATTTGTGGGTCGAGTACCGTGACGAGCTCACGGCGATGAATATCAGGCCGGCCGGCCGGGTGGCGACGCTGATCTGGGATGCACGCTTCAGCCTCGTCACCACGCTGCTTGCCGGCTTCGGCCGCGCGGCGGCGGAGGTCGGTGCCATCATCATCGTCGGCGGCAATATCGACGGCTTCACCCGCACGATGACGACCGCAATCGCGCTGGAGACATCCAAGGGCGACTTATCGCTCGCGGTCGGACTGGGCATGGTGCTGATCGCGATCGTGGTTGCCGTCAATGCGCTCGCCTGGGGCGTCCGGCGCGCCGGCGAGCGATTGGCCGGATGAACATGCGCGCGCCCACCGCCGATCTGCCGATCATATTCGACGATGTCACCGTCGCCGCCGGCGCGGTGACGATCCTCGACCGCGTCACGCTCACGCTGGCGTCGGGCGCGCCAACGGTGCTGATCGGGCCGAACGGTTCGGGCAAGACCACGCTGCTGCGTACCGCCATGGGTCTCACGACGCCCACGCAGGGGCGCGTCACCTGGGGCGCACAGGAAAATTGCCCGCCGACGCGGCGCGCCATCGTGTTTCAACGTCCGGCGATGCTCAGGCGCAGCACCGGCGGCAACATCCGCTATGCGCTACGCGCGGCCGGCATCCCGCGTCCGGAACGGAAAACTCGGATGCGCGAGCTTCTGGCCCTGGTCGGCCTGGAACACCTCGCCGGCCGACCGGCTCGGCGATTGTCCGGTGGCGAACAGCAGCGCCTTGCGCTTGCGCGTGCGCTCGCCCGCGACCCCGCCGTGCTGTTCCTCGACGAGCCGACCGCCAGCCTCGATCCCGCCGCCACCAAGGCGATCGAGGATATCATTCGCGCGGTCGGCCGGCGCGGCATCAAGATCGTGCTGTCGACGCATGATCTCAGCGAGGCGAGACGGCTCGCGGGCGAGGTCGTTCTACTCCATCGCGGCCGCATCATCGAGACCGGCGCCGCAACAGCTTTCTTCAACGCGCCGCAAACCGACGAGGCCGGAAAATTCATCGCCGGAGAACTGCTCGTCTGATCGAGCGAAACGGAGGAGTCCGCATGCTGACCCGCCGCTGCTTGATTGCTTCGGCCGCCGCCGTCGTTGTCGCCACGTCGGCGGTTGCCCAGGAAAAATCGATCATCGTCGCCTCGACCACCTCGACGCAGGACTCGGGGCTGTTCGGTCACATCCTGCCGCTGTTCAAGGCCAAGACCGGGATCGCGGTGAAGGTCATCGCGCTGGGCACCGGCCAGGCGCTGGACACCGGCCGCCGCGGCGATGCCGACGTCGTCTTCGTCCACGCCAGGCCGGAGGAAGAAAAATTCCTGGCCGAAGGTTTCGGCGTGAAGCGCTACCCGGTGATGTACAACGATTTCATTCTGATCGGACCGAAAAGCGATCCGGCCGGACTCAAGGGATCGACGGACATCGTAGCCGCCCTCAAGACCCTCAAGGACAAAGGCATCGGATTCATCTCGCGCGGCGATAAATCCGGCACGCATATCGCCGAGATCAATCTGTGGAAGGCAGCCGGCATCGACATCGCCGCCGACAAGGGCCCCTGGTACAAGGCGATCGGCCAGGGCATGGGCGCGGCGCTCAATACGGCGTCGGCCTCCAATGCCTATGTGCTCTCGGACCGGGGCACCTGGCTCTCGTTCAAGAACAAAGGCGATCTCGTCATCGCGGTGGAAGGCGACAAGCGGCTGTTCAACCAGTACGGCGTCATGCTGGTGAACCCGCAGAAGCATCCGAACGTGAAGAAGGAATTGGGCCAGCAATTCATCGACTGGCTGGTCTCGCCGGACGGGCAGCGCAGCATCGCCGACTACAAGATCAACGGCGAACAGCTATTTTACCCGAACGCCGGCGATCCGGGCGCATGATCGGCTCGCGGCATTTGGCGATCTTCGTGGTTGCTGCCGTCATGTCCAACCCGGCCGCAGCGGCGGATGTCGTGCTGCTCCACGCGGCCGGCAGCCTGCCGGACAGACGGCCTACCCGGTAATCAATGCGAGCGACGTGATGGTGGGCGTAGATTGATCTATCGCCGTATCGTTGGGCTCTCAAAGCACCGATGTTCGGCCAGCCCTGAAGATTTCCTTGGGAATGCCGTTGCCTCTCACGGCCGGGTTAGTTCTGCACCTTCGCGTTTGGGAAGAATGCCTGCTGACCGTCGATCTTGTATCCGGCGATTGCATCCTGGCCCTCGACGGAGATCAGCCAATCGACGAACGCAAGGGCTGCGGCGATACTCATCTCGGGGTGCTTCTCCGGGTTGACCACGGCGACTTGATACTGGTCGAGCAACCTCGGATCGCCTTCGAACAGGATGCGCTGATCGTTGCCGCTTTGATGGGCGAGCCAGCTGGCGCGATCGGTGAGGACATAGCCGCCCGATCGCGAAGCCATCTCGACCGTCGCGCCCATCCCCAGCCCGGTCTGGCGATACCAATCGCCGGAGCGCGTTTTCGGCTCGATGCCGGCGACCGTCCACAAACGCTGCTCCGCCACATGGGTGCCGGACTCGTCCCCGCGCGAAAAGAAGGGGACGCGCAGCCGGGCGATGGTGCGAAGCGCCTCGGGCGCATCTTTCGACCCCTTCACTTTGGCTGGATCGGATGCCGGGCCGACGATGACAAAGTCGTTGTACATCAGATCGCGACGGCGAACGGCCTCGCCCGCGTTGACGAAACGCTCGAGTCCGTCCGGGTGGTTGACGATCACCACGTCGACCCCACTGCGCGCCGCCATGCTCAAGACGCCCGAGCTTGGGCGCGACAGCACCCGGACCTTCATCCCGGTCCGGCTTTCGAACTTGGGCAGAAGCAGAGCGAACAAGCCGGAATCCTCGACCGACGTCGTCGCCGCGATTGTGAGCGAATAGTCCTGCGCCGCGGCCGGCGGCACCATCCCGAGGATGAGAACAAGAGCGGTGAGAAGACCTCGCCCCGGGGCAAAACTGCCCCTTCCCGCGCGCGACCGTCGTCCCATCGTCCAACCTCGCATCACGCCGTCACTTCGCGCAGGAACGTCTTCACCGTCAGATCGAGCCGGTGCGCCTCGTCGGCCATGTCGGTCGCCTTGTTGACGACCTTCATGGATGCGCCGCGCGCCTCCTCGATCGTCGCCTTGAGGCGGTCGACGCTGGACGAAACGTCGATCGTTCCGCTGGCGGCGGCCGACATGTTCTCGGCGATCTCGCGGGTGACCGCGTCCTGGCGTTCAACCGCCAGCGCGATGGTCTTGGTCTGTTGCAGCACCAGGTCGAGCTTATGGGCAACGGCGCGCACGGACCCGGCCGTCTCGTCGGTCGCGCCGCGAACGGCGGACATGCGCCGCCCGATGTCCTCGTTCGCCCGGTCGACGCGTTCGGCAAGGCTCTTGGTGTCCGCGACAACCGTCCCAAGGCCCTCGCCGCCCCGCCCTGCCTGCAGCGCCGCGTTCATGGCGAGCACATTGACCTGGGCGGCGATGTCGCCGACCGCGCGCACGACCGCATCGATGTCGCGCGACGTCTTGGCGAGGTGCTCGGCCTTGACGAAGGCCGACTGCGCAATCGAGCTGCTGGCGCCGATTGCTTCGGTCGCCTGCCGGATCCGGTCGACGGTTTCGGCAATCGAGGCGCTCAGCCGCTCGGTCGCCGAGCGCAGGATGGCGACGTTGGAAACGGTGTGCTCGGAGACGAACGCGGTCTCCGCGGCCTCGCCCTCCGCCACCGCCGAGGTACGCGCCAGATCGCGCGCCGTCTCGTCCATGGTCTCGACGGTGTCGCTGACGCTCAGCAGCACCGCGCGCATGGTGCGGTCGAACCGCCGGATCGCGTCCTCGAGCGCCTCGCGGCGCTTCTTCACGCTTTCGGCCTGGGCAACGTCCGATCGCAGCCGGTCGCGCTCTTGGAGCGAGTGCTGCAGCACGATGACGGCGCGCGCAATGCCGCCGATTTCATCCTTGCGGTCGGCGCCGGGCACCTCCGATTTCCAGTCGCCGCGCGCGACCGCGCGGACCGCGTCGGTGATGCGCGTCAGCGGACGGCTGATCCGGCGCGCGGCCAGAAGGGTGATGACGGCGAACGATACCAGCGAGAACGCCGCGACGACGATCAGCCAGGTGGTCAGCGAGCGGCCCTCCATTTCGCCGACCCGCACCAGTTCGTCGCGCAGCACGTGCAGTTCGTTGACCGGCGTGAGCGCGCACATGCGCCAGACTTCGAACACACCGGTGCAGCGCGACCAATAGGCCGCATCACTCGTGCGCAGCAGCGTCGATTCTTCGACGGAACCCATCGTCACGGAGGGATCGGCAATACCTGCCGACGAGATCGGACGATCGCCGTCGAGCACCATCAGGCCGGCGCCCTCGAGCCGGGAGAACTCGGAGAGAATGGCCTCGGTGGGACGCAGCGCGCGGTGCGCGATCAAGGCGGCGAAAACGTCGCCGAAGTCGTCGAACATCGGCTCGACGACGAGCAGCGCGAGCGGGGCGGTCCGTTCGGCGCCCAGAGCCTTGGCAAGCTCGGCGGTCAGCGGCAGCGTCCGGCGGACGACCCGCGGGTGCTTGCGGTCATTGTCGGCAAGCAACGGCAATATGTCCTGCGCGATCGGATGCGCAAGCAACGCCTGATAAACGCCGGCGATGTCGACGCTGTCCTTGTCGGCGCCAAACACGCGCAGCTTGGCGTCGACCACCAGGATGCCGTCGACGTCGGCCGCCTTGCCGGTGCGGCCGAGCAGATCCCAGATCGGGACCACGTTGGCGGACGCGACGACCTTCACGACATCGGCGCGCTGCGCGACGCCTTCGATGCGACGGCCGATGGTGTCGAACAGGCTCTCGAGCTGCGCGCCCGCGAGCCGGGCCTCGCCGTCGAGGCGCTGGCCAAGCCGCTCCTCCGACAGCCGCCCCAATTCCGCCGCCTGGCGTTCGAGCCCCTGATCCAGCCGGATGCAGGTGAGGCCATACGAGGCGGCAAAAGCGATGGTGGCCGTCGCGAGGACGGCCACGACAAGGCGAGCGCTGAGCGACGACAGCCGACGCAAGGGAGCCCTCACTCCAATGCCGGCACGCCGCCCATGCTCGTGAGCAGGGTCTTGGCCTTCGAGGTCTTCACATAGGCGATGAATTGCGCGGCATCGGGCGTCACCGTCGCCTGCTTGTGAACCAGCGAGACGGTCACGGCGCTGGGATAGTCGCGATCGGTCGGATACTTGCCGTCGATGCTGACGACCATGAGCTCCATTTCGAGGGCTTTGGTATAGGGGCCGAAGCCGATCGTGCCTTCGACGTCCTTGACCGTGTTGATGCAGTCCTGCGTCGTGACCGCGGTCTTGGATTTCTCGGTGATCGGCAAATCCTTCCAGCCGGGCATGGACTGACGCAGCACCGTCAGCGTGCTGTCCGCCTCTTCCCGGCGGACCACCTTGATGCGCAGATTGGCGCCGCCGACTTCCGCCCAGTTGACGATCTTGCCGGCGTAGATGTCGGCGAGCTGCCGCGCGGTCAAATTCGAGACGTTGGCGCCGCGATGCACAAAAAAGGCCGACGGCAGGCGAAACATCGGGGTCGAGACCAGCCCGAGCGCGCGTTCGGAATCGGTCAATGGCCGGGCGACGCGGGCGAGCACTTCCTTGTCACCGCCCACCGCCGCGAGGCCGCCCCCCGATCCGATGCTGGGAGGAACCAGGATGGCGGTTTGCGGATTGTCGGCCGAGTAGGCCGCGCCCAGCGCCCGCAACAGCTCGATGCCGTCGCCCGTTCCGACGACCGACAATTCGCTCGCCCCGGCGAGTGCCTGCAGACTCGCAAGTGCGATAACCATGGCCAAAGCCGACCGTACGACTTTGTTCATCGACGACGTCCCTTCAGCTTATTGAATCCGCCGGGCGCAATCTTACGCACTGCGGCGTAACGGAAGTGTGAATCCGCCCGCGTCGCCCGGCGATTCGACCTCCTCCCGGAGGCGCCCGCCCCGGCACCCCAACAGGGGCTGCTTTGGCTGCAAGCCCACGATATGCGCGCGAGCCGACATTTGGCCTTACGCAGCGGCAGGGAGCACAGAATTCAGAGGATCTTAATCCTAAGTCGGCTTTTCCTCACGCGGCACGGCTGACCATTACGGTTTCGTGGTCTCCTTCGGGGCATGGTTGCGCCGGACCGCAGTCGATTTGCCGCGAGTTTCCCGTGAATTCGGCCACGCGAGACCACAGACCTTCGCCAACGGACCGGGGACCGGTCGGCGCAAGCTTTGCGCGACGGTCGCTTGCGATCTCACTGCTCGCAGCCACCGCGCTCGGCATCTCCCAACCGGCCGCGGCGGCAACCGCGGTTGCCACCCTGCCGGGCCGGAGCGCGTTCGCGAACGGCCCCTCGCTCGCGCTCGTCATCGGCGGCGTGGTGATCATCGCGGTGCTGGCGGCTGCCGCGGTTGCGGCAATCTTGCTCCATCGCCGGGCCGGCAAGGCGGTCGAGGAAGCCCGGCGGCTGACCTCCCTGTTCGACATGGTCGCCGAGGGCATTCTCGTCTGCAGCGGCATGCAGGTGGTCGCCGCGAACACCAGCATCTGCCGCCAGGCCGGAATCGACGCGGACGAAGTCGGCGACCTGATGATCAGCAGCTTCATCAGCGACGCCGACGCGATCGACCATCTGCTCTCGGATCGCGACGTACAGATCGAGACGCAGATTCACGCTCGCGACGGCCGGACCGTCGAGGTCGAGATCGGCGCCCGGACCATCCAATACGCCGGCGCGCCGCGCCGCCTGCTCGAAATCCGCGACATCGGCGAGCGCAAGCAGACCCAGGAACGGGTGTCGTTCCTGGCGCATCACGATGTGCTCACCGGACTGCCCAACCGCGACGTATTGCAGGCGCGGCTTGCCCAATGCATCGAAGAAGCCCGGCCATGCGCGGTCATCTGGGTCGATCTCGACCACTTCAAGCAGATGAACGACGTTCACGGCCACGCGATGGGCGACCGCATTCTGCGCACGGTGGCGGAAAAGCTGAAATTCGAGCTGCCGGCTGGCACGGTGGTGGCGCGGTTCGGCGGCGACGAGTTCGTCGTGCTGTATGAAAACATCCAGGATTCGCTTCAAGCCCGTCTGGTCGGGCAGCAGTTGCGCCGGCTGCTCAACCGCTCGATCGACCTCGGCGACCGGCACACGACCGTCGGGGCCTCGGTCGGCGTCGCAGTCTATCCCTACGACGCCGCGAGCGCCGACGACCTCCTGAAGAATGCCGACCTCGCGCTGCACTACGCCAAGGCCGGCGGCCGCGGAAAATGCCGCGTGTTCACAGAGGCGCTCGGGCAGGACCGCCAGCGCCGCATGGCGCTGAGCGCGCAGCTGCGCGGCGCGATCGAGAACGGCGACATCCAGTCATTCTTCCAGCCGCTGGTGAATACCCGCGATCTTCGGGTGTGCGGGTTCGAGACGCTCGGCCGCTGGTTCCATCCCGAGTTCGGCGCCGTGCCGCCGCCCGAGTTCGTGCGGCTCGCCGAGGAAAACGGAATGATCGACGCGCTGACCGACCTGATGATCCACCGGGCGGTCGAGGCGGCCCGGCAATGGCCGAGCGACGTGCGCGTTTCGGTGAACGTGTCGCCGATCCAGCTCAATAGCGAATTCGTCGATCGCGTCCGCGAGACCGTCAAGGCGTCCGGCCTCGACCCGCGGCGGCTCGAGCTGGAGGTGACCGAGGACGTGCTGATCAAGGATTTCGAGCAGACCGCCAGCATGTTCGCGCGACTGCGCTCGCTCGGCATTCAGGTCGCCATGGACGACTTCGGCGCCGGCTATACCTCGATGGGCAACCTGCGGCGGCTCAACTTCGAGCGGATCAAGATCGACCGCATCTTCACCATGGACCTGCCCAACCACCGCCGCTCGGCGGCGATCGTGCGCTCGATGTTCGTGCTCGCCCGCGAGCTCAATCTCGACGTGACGGTCGAAGGCGTGGAAACGCAGGAGCAGTTCGCGTTCCTGCGCGACCAGGGCTGCACCGAGGTGCAGGGCTTCCTGTTCAGCCAGGCAAAGCCGTTCAGCGCGTTTGCCGATCCGGCGAGCCTCAAGTTCGAGCCGGCCGCGCCCGCCGCCGCGGCGCCGCAGCCGCCCGCCGCGTCGGGAGCCCTGATCACGCTCGGCGAGCGCCGTTCCAAACGGGCATCATAAGTAAGAAGCGAATAGCGAATAGCGAATAGCGAATAGCGAGTAGATGGGTCTCCTTCACTATTCGCTATTCGCTACTCACTATTCGCCAACTCCTACGGCACCTGGGCGGCGCGGCGGCCCGCGGAGGCGCCGGCGATACGGCCAAAGACCGAGCCGGCCATCAGGCCGCTGCCGCCCGGATAATTGAAGTAGAACAGCCCGCCGACCATTTCGCCGGCGGCGTAGAGGCCGGGGATCACGGCGCCGTCGCTGTCGATCACCCGGCCGTCGACGTCGATCCTGACGCCGCCGAACGTGAAGGTGAGCCCGCAGGTCACCGCGTAGGCTTCGAACGGCGGCTCGTCGATCGTGTTCGCCCAGTTCGATTTGGGCACCGCAAGCCCGCGCGTGCCGCGGCCGTCCTTGACGTTGGGATTGAACGGCACGTCGGTCCGCACCGCCGCATTGTAGGCCTTGATGCTCTCGAGCGCGCGCGCGGCATTCACGTCGTCGAGCTTGGCGACAAGGTCTTCGAGGGTGTCCGCACGGGCCTTGGTCACCCGCTTGATGCGGTACTCGTCGCGCAGCAGATGCAGGACCTTGCGGTCGAAAATCTGCCAGGCGAACTGGCTCGGCTGCTCGAGGATCACGCGGCCGTATTTGGCGTAGGTGTAGTTGCGGAAATCGGCGCCTTCGTCGACGAAACGCTCGCCGCGGGCGTTGATCATGATTCCCCACGGGTAACTGTGCTTCTGGAAATTGTCGCCGACCGAGAGGTCGCCGAACTCCGGCGCGTTGCGGTCCCAGCCGACCGCGTGGCCGCCCGACCAGTTGCCGGTCGGCTGCGCGCCGATATCGAGCGCCATCTTGATGCCGTCACCGGTGTTGAAGCGCGTGCCGCGAACCTTGGCGAGCTCCCATCCCGGCCCGAGATAGCGTGTGCGCCATTCCGCGTTGGCCTGGAAGCCGCCGGCGGCGAGCACGATGCATTTCGCTTGCACCTCGCCGGTCTTGCCGGCATGGCGCACGCGCAGGCCGTTGACGCCGTCATCATCGGCAAGGAGGCTCAGCGCGCGGGCTTCGTACACGACCGTGACGTTGTTTTTGCGGGCGATCTCGGTCCATGCCGCGATCAGGCCGGGACCGCCGCCCCAGCTTTCGACGGTGAGCCCGCCCCAGAACTTGAACTTGCCGTCGACCTTGAATGCCTGGCGGCCGTAGATGGGTGCGAACTTGACGCCTTTGCCGCGCATCCAGCGCATGGTGTCGCGGCTGTTCTTGACCAGCAGCTCGGCGAGGTCCGGATCGGCGCGGTACTCGGTGACCCGGCCGATGTCATCGAAGAACATGTCCTCGGTGTAGGTGCCGAAGTCGGTGTTGCGGATTTCCTCCTCGCTGAGGTCGGGCATCAGCGCCTTGAGGTCGTCGACTCCCTCGTACACGCAGCGCATGGCGCCAGCGGTGAACCGGCTGTTGCCGCCGGCCTCGGCTTCCGGGGCGCGCTCGAGCACAAGCACCGAGACGCCGCTTTCGGCGGCGGCAAGCGCCGCCGAAAACGCCGCATTGCCGGCGCCAACCACCACGACATCGACTGACGATGGCAACATGCAGATGAACCCTCGACGGCTTTTGCTGACGGACGCACGAACGCGGAAAAGCCGGTCGACCGCGGTGCCGGCGCATCATATACATCCGGGGCGATGACTGCGAACACCCATTCGCTCGCCGAGGTCAATGCCATGCCCCGCGCCAGCTTCGTGGCGGCGCTCGGGGACGTGTTCGAGCATGCACCGTGGGTTGCGGAGGCCGCCGCCGACCGCCGTCCATATGCAAGCGTGACGGCGTTGCACGCGGCACTGATGCAGGCGGTCCACCGGGCGCCGCGCGAGACCCGGCTTGCCTTCGTGCGCGGACATCCCGAGCTCGGCGGCAAGATCGCCCGTGCCGGCGCCATGACCGACGCGTCCAAGGCCGAACAAGGCGGCCTCGGCCTCGATCGTCTCGGCGCGGAGGAATTTACCCGGTTCGAACGGCTCAACCGGTCCTATCGCGAGCGGTTCGGCTTTCCATTCATCGTCTGCGTGCGGCGGCACACGCGGGATTCCATCCTCGACCAGTTCGAGCGGCGCCTGGGCAACGATCCGGACACCGAGCTGGCCGCCGCGCTCGAAGAGATCGGCCACATCACGCGCTTGCGCCTCGCCGCCAAGGTCGACGGGCCGGCCACGCCATAGCCGCGCGAGCGCTCAACCAGAGGCCGCTGCAGCGAGCCGGGATGGTTCCAGCCGACGCGCGAATCGCCCATAGATGGCGGTGTGGGAGGACTTTTCCTCGAATCGTCAGCCCGCTCTATCTTATGGTTTGAGCATGATCTTTTGCGAAAACCGGCGCCCACCCCGGATCGCGTCCGGGGCAGGCTTTTTCGGGATCATGCTCTAAGCGACCGCGAGGAGATCAGCCATGCCGCTGCACTTCTGCCACCTCACGGCGCCGCACAAGAAATTGCGGGTGCCGGAATGGTTCGTGTCGGGGCTGATGATGGAGCGCGCGCTCGACGCGGTCGTGCGCCGGGTCAAGAAATTCGACCGCGACCACGATATTCCCTACCTCGCGGGCTACAGCCGCGACGGCAAGACCATCTATATCGACCGGCATATGCCGAAATCGTTCCGCTTCAAGCGGCGCGTGATCGAGACCGATCGCTTCCTCATTCTGCATGAAGAAGTCGAGAAGACGCTGATCGACCAGCTCAACCTGCACTACCTTCACGCCCATCAGATCGCGACCCGCGCCGAACAGGCCGCCGTCCGTGCAGCCGGCGTCAATTGGCGCGATTACGACCGGTTCATGCAGAAGAACGTGAAAAAAATCGGCGACGAGCGGCTGACCAAGGTGCCGGCCGACCTCGACGAGAAACCCTACCGCGACGAGCACGACTACGAACTGTTGCGGCGGATGGAAGCGTGCATTGCCGGCGAAGGTGCCAAGAAACTGCCGGCCGGGGTGAAGGCCGCGGACGTGCGCCAATCGATCAAGCACCTCGAAACGCACCTGCAGGACGGCACCGAGAAACCCGGCCGAAAGCGGCGCGCAGCCCGTTGATCGGCCGCCGCACACATTCGGCGGATCACACCACCTGGTTCTTCAACTCCGTTTCCCCGCGCCACAGGCGTTCGAGGTTTTCGAGCAGCACATCGAGCACGTTATCCTCGTAGCGCCTGGTCTCGCCGGCGGCGTGCGGCGTGATCAGGACGTTGTCAAAACCCCACAGCGGAGACGCCTCCGGCAACGGCTCCTGCACGGTGCAATCGAGCGCCGCGCCGGCAATGCGTCCGGCCTGCAGGGCGGCAACGAGCGCCGGCTCGTCGACCACGCGCCCGCGCGCCACATTGACCAGATAGGCCGACGGCTTCATGGCGGCGAACGCAGCCGCGCCGATCAGCTTTTCGGTCTGCGGGGTCAGCGGACAGGTGAGCGCGACGATGTCGGCCTGCGGCAGGACTTCGCCCAGCCGGCCGTCCGCCACGACGAGATCGGCAGCGCCGGCGCCGGTCGAGGGATCGCGCTTGGTCGCGACCACCCGCAGGCCGAAGGCGCGGGCGAGCGCAGCGAGCCGCGAGCCGATACGCCCGAGGCCGACGATCAGCAGCGTCTTGCCGCCCAGCTCGTCCTCGCGCGCCCTGAGGTCGGAAATCATGCCGCGCCAGTGCCGGCGCCGCTGGTTGTCGCGCGCCGCCGGGATGTGGCGCATGAGCGCCAGGATCAGCGCCATGGCATGCTCGGAGACCGCGCGCTCGTTGACGCCCTGGGCGCTGGCGAGGCGAATGCCCCGCGCGCGCAAAGCATCGCGGTCGAACTGATCGACTCCGGCGCCAATCGACTGGATGAAACGCAGCTTTGTCGCGCCTTCGATCAGATCGTTGCGCCACAGGCCGGAGACGACGAGAACGTCCGCGTCGGCGATCCGCGCGTCGAGATCCTCGCGCGTTCGCACTTCCACATGGCGCACGCCGGTCTTGCGCGCGGCAAGGCGCTCGCCCAGGCGATAGGCGACGTGGGCAAAGCAGACGGTGAGGTTGGTACGATCGGGAAACGGACCGGCCGCCATGGCGTCTACTCGACTGCGAACTCAGAACCGTCGCGCGCCACGCACGTCCCTGCCGGTGGGGTGGTCCGGAATCTACAACGGCACGGCAACCCGCGCCGCAAGCTCAGCGACCGCGCCTGCATGCTCATCCAGGCGCGGTCGCCAAGTTTTAGCAGCGCGCAGGAGTTAGACGGCTTCCTTAAGATCCTTGGCGGCGCGGAACGCGACCTTTTTGCTCGCCTTGATCTTGATCGGCTCGCCGGTCGCCGGATTGCGCCCCATGCGGGCGGCGCGCTTGCGCACTTGCAGGATGCCCAGGCCGGCCATGCGGATGCGCTCGCCCTTTTTGAGGTGCTTCACGAGGAGCCCCACCAAGTCGTTGAGCATGGTCTCCGCCTGCTTTTTCGGGACCTCGTGACTCTCCGCGAGCGATGCCGCGAGATGCTTGAGGGTAACGGTCGTAGGTGAAGCTGACTTTGCCATGGTCGAAGGACTCCCCGTGTTGAACCACGTCGCATTTGGAAAAACGCCGAATCACGCTCGGCCGCATTGATACTAGATTCGTGGCCGCTGGCCACGCCAAAAACCTCTATTTATCGAGGAAACTTGTCGACAACAGCGATCCCGGCGCGGTCTTTTACACTGCCTATTGGGGCGACAAAATGGTGTTTCGAGCCCATTTTTCGGGCCTTTCCGCCACTTGTTGCGGCCGGCCCGGCCGCTGACAGGCCGGAAACCCCGCTATTTATCGAGAAAACCGGTGGATACCCACGGCACGGCGGCGACCACCGCGAGCCCCAGCAGCAGGGCCGCGAGATAACCCCAGATCGGCCGGACCCCCTCGTCCGGGCTGACCCGGCCGATGGCGCAGGCCGCGTAATAGCCGACCCCGAACGGCGGCGCGAACAGGCCGATGCCCATGGCGAGGATCACCACCATGGCGTAATGCACCTCGTGGACGCCGACCTGGCGCGCGATCGGAAACAGCAGCGGGCCGAACAGCACGATCGCCGGGATCCCTTCCAGCACGCTGCCGAGCACGACGAACGCCACGATCGATACCGCCAAGAACGTGGCGCCGCCGCCCGGCAGTCCTGTCATCGCCGCCGCGAGGTCGCGCGAGAAGCCCGATTGGGTGAGCGCCCAGGCCATGGCGGTCGCCGCCCCGATGATGAGCAGAATTGCTCCGCACAGGGACGCCGTGTCGACCAGCATCGGCATGAGCCGCGCCCAGGGGAATTTTCCCAACACGACGAAGCCGACGACCAAGGTATAGACGATGCCGATGGTCGACACCTCGGTGGCGGTGGCGACGCCTTCGACCACGGCGGCACGAATCAGAAAGGGCAGCGCGAGGCCCGGAAGGGCCAGCGCGAAGGTCTTCATGATCTCGGCGGCCGACGCGCGCCGCACATGAGAGAGATCGTCGTTGCGATAGCGGCGCCACACGACGACGCACAGGGCGAGCGCCAGCACCAGCGCCGGCAAAAGGCCGCCGGCGAACAGCGCGGCAATCGATACGCCGGTGACGGAGCCGATGGTGATGAGCACCAGGCTGGGCGGGATCGTCTCCGACATGGCGCCGGAGGACGAGAGCAGCGCCACCAGGTCCCCCGGCTTGGCGCCGCGCGCCTTCATCTCGGGAAACAACACCGGAGCGACGGCGGCCATGTCGGCGGCCTTCGACCCGGAAATGCCCGAGACCAGGTACATGGCGCCGAGCAGCACGTAGGAGAGGCCACCGCGCATGTGCCCGAGCAGGGCGTTGAGAAAATCGACCATCGCCTTGGCCATCCCGGTCGCCTCGATCAGGAGGCCGAGAAAGACGAACAGCGGGACGGCGAGCAGGATGATGTGCGACATCCCCTCGTCCATCCGGCTGACCACCACGGTCAGCGGCGTGCGGGTGGTGATGGCGAGGAACGCGAAGGTCGCAAGCGCGAACACGAAGGCGATGGGGGCCCCCGCCAGCACACCGGCCGCGACCAGAACCACGAAGAACACGAACAGCTTGTAATTGCCGATCGCCATGAGCGCCGGCTTGAGCATCCACAGGCCCGCCCCCACCGCTACGATGAAGACGAGAGCAAGCACGACGTCGGCGAGGCCGCCGACGCGGGCAAGCCGCAAGCCCGCGAACACGAGCATGAGCGCGCAACCGACCGGAAGCGCCGCGGCGCGCCATATATTCGGGATTTCAAGCGCCGGAGTGACGACGAGGGCCTCATCAACGGCGTATTCGATCGCCGGCCACAAGATCAGGGCCAGGAATGCGACGGCGGTCGCCACCGCCAGGGCTTCGAGAAAGACGCGCAGGCGCGGCCCGGCGCGGCCGACCAGCATCGCCATGCGCATGTGTTCCATGCGGCGGAACGCCACCACGGTGCCCAGCATGGCGAGCCACAGGAACAGGATCGAGGCGAGCTCGTCCGACCAGGTGAACGGCCGCCGAAACCCGTAGCGGGCGACCACGCCGGCGAACAGGATGACGATCTCGACCGCGGTCAGGAGGGCGGCCGGAATTTCCACCGCCCGGCCGAGGATCGCGTCGAGGCGGACGGCAACGGATAGGGCGGAACCAGCCGAAGGGGCGGCCGATGCGACCTCATCGGCTTTCATTCCGCCCTCATCAATTCGTTCCCATGTGCCCGTGGTCGTGCCGCCCCGCCCGCCGGGTGCGGCAAGCCAACGTCACGAGATCGGGCCGGTGTACTTTTCCAGTACCGCCCACGCTTCGTCGCCGTACTTGCCGCGCCACTCCTTGTAGAAGCCGGCGGACTGCAGCTTCGCGCGGAACGGCGCCGGGTCGACCTTGATGAACTCCATGCCCTTGGAGGTGAGATCGGCCTGCAGGGTGTCGTTGGCCTTCTTGATGTCGGCGCGCTGGTCGATGGCCGACTGATTGAGGCTCTTGGCGATCACGTCGCGCAGATCGGCCGGCAACCCGTTCCACGCCTTGCCGTTCGCCAGGAACCAGAACCCGTCCCACATGTGATTGGTCACCGACAGATACTTCTGCACCTCGTAGAGCTTGGCGAAGAAGATCACGGCGAGCGGATTCTCCTGTCCCTCGACGACCTTGGTCTGCAGCGCCGAATAGACCTCGGAGAAATTGATCGACGTGGGCGCGGCGTCGAACGCCTTGAACATCGAGGTCCACAGCGGGCTCGGCGGCACGCGGATCTTGAAGCCCTTGAGGTCGTCCGGCGACTTGATCGGCTGCGTCGACGACGTCATCTGGCGGAAGCCGTTGTCCCAGGCCTGCTCCATGGCATGCAGCCCGGACTTGGCGATCTGCGCGCGGATATAGGCGCCGAGCGCGCCGTCCATGGCCGGCCACACCTGATCGTAGCTGCCCCAGGCGAAGCCGATGCCGTTGATCGAGGCAGCGGGTACCAGGGTCGAGAGGATCAACCCCGACAAGGTGAAGAACTCGATCGCGCCGGAGCGCAGCTGGCTCAGCATGTCGGTGTCGGAGCCGAGCTGGTTGTTGGGGAAGATCTCGATCTCGACGCGCCCGTTGGTCTGCGCCTTGATGCGGTCCATGGCCTCCTTGGCGCGCACGTTGAGGGGATGGGTCAGCGGCACGTTGTTGGCGTATTTCAGGGAAAATTCGGGAGCGGCCCGGGCGACCCATGGCATCGCCAGCGTTGTCCCGGCGGCAGCCCCGGCGAGAAGCGCGGCGCGGCGGGTGGCCAAGATCGTCATGATGTTTCCTCCGATACGGTCGCGGTTTCGTGGGCGCACGCACGGGGTTTGCCCGGGAACGCCGATTGGCGCCATCATGGGCAAGCGCCGGGAAAGCGGCAAGGGTTGAAGGCGGTCGAAGGAGGGACGCATGGCGACGACAAAAGCCGCCGCGAAGACGGCCGCAAAACGCGGGTCCGCGTCGAAGCGCGCGGCGATCGTGACCGGCGGGGCCTCGGGCATCGGGCTCGCTTGCGCCGAGGCGCTGGTCGGCTCCGGCTGGCAGGTCGGGATCCTCGATCGCGACGAGGCGGCGCTCGAGCGGGCGCGCAAGCGGTTTCGCAATCAACGCGCCGTGCGCATCGCACCGCTCGACGTGACCGACGAGCCGGCCGCGGTGGCGGCGGTCGACGCCATGGCCAAGGCGTTCGGCCGGCTCGACGGAGTGCTCAACTCGGCCGGCATCGGCGCCGACGTGCACGTGCTCGACACGCCGGTCGCGTTGTTCCGCAAGGTCCTCGACATCAACGTCACCGGGACCTTCATCGTCGGCCGCGCCGCGGCGCGCATCATGAAGGACCGGGGTGGCGGCGCGATCGTCAACGTAGGGTCGATCGCCGGCGTACGCGGCTCCAAGGGCCGCGTCGCCTACGGCGCGTCCAAAGGCGCGGTCGCGACCCTGACCAAGGTGATGGCGGTCGACCTCGCCCGCTTCAATATCCGCGTCAACGCCATCGCGCCCGGGCCGGTGGAGACGCCGCTGGTCAAGACGGTCCATACGCCGGAGGTGCGCCGCGCGTGGATCCATCACGTCCCGATGCACCGCTATGCGGCGCCCGAGGAGATGACCGGCACCGTGCTATTCCTGCTCGACCCCGCGCAGTCGGGCTACCTCACCGGGGAGATCATCGCCATCGACGGCGGTTTTCGCGGGGCCGGCATGATGCTGATCGAGGAGTGATGCCAATGGCCTCAGATAATTACCCACCGGTCGTCATCGCCCGCGAAGGCGGGCGATCCAGTACTCCGTGAACCATCAAAGTTAGCGAGAGCCGTGGTTACTGGATGCCCCGCCTTCGCGGGGCATGACGAGTCAGAGACCAGAGCCGCTGGTATGATATGATCGCTCAAGAGCGACAATGGAGTATTCGCATCAATGACCAGTGGCGCATCTGCTTCCGGTGGACGCAAATCGGTGCGGAGGCGGTCGAGATCGTCGACTATCACGACTGACCTGCTTCCAAACCCGCACCCCGGGGAGATTTTGATGGAAGAGTTTCTGCGCCCAGCGGCGCTGAGCCAAACTGCGCTCGCGCGCGCCATCGGCGTGCCGCCGCGGCGCATCAACGAAATCGTGCTCGGCAAGCGCACCGTCACCGCCGACACCGACCTGCGCCTGGCTCGTTATTTCGGCGTATCCGAGGGGTTCTTTCTCACCCTTCAGGCGGATCATGACTTGATGGAGCGCCGACGACAGATCGGCCCGCTATTGAAATCGATCAAGCCGCGGAAAAAAGCAGCGTGAGCGTGCCGGCCCGACGATCAACTGGCGGTGCCGGCGCGACCTGTCGCGTGGAGCGCGCACGATGACGGCAACGACGTCGAGCGCGCCGCTGGTCACCGACAGCGTGACCATGCTGGGCGCCGACGCACGCGGACGCGCGGTGATCGCCGCCTCGCACGCCGGCGTGTACGCGGCCTATTTGGCGGCCAAGGCGGGCGTCAAGGCGGTGATCCTCAGCGACGCCGGCGTCGGGCGCGACCGGGCGGGCATCAGCGGCCTCGCGTTTCTTGCCGCGATGGGCGTGCCCGCGGCGGCCATCGGCCACCGCTCGGCGCGCATCGGCGACGGCATCGATTGCGCCAAGCGCGGGATCCTCAGCCACGTCAACGCGCCGGCAGCTGCGCTCGGACTTCGCGCCGGCATGCACGCGAACGTCGCGCTCGACCTCCTTGCCGCGAGCGCGCTTCCCCCCTCCCCGGCCCCGCCGCCGCAGGAGGAGACGCGCCGCCGCGTTGCCCAAGCGGAGGTGCCGGGCATCGCGGTCCTGGCGATCGATTCCGCCTCGCTGGTGGAACCGGGCGACGTTGGCGCCATTGTTCTCACCGGTTCGCACGGCGCGCTGCTGGGAGGACGGCCCGAGACGGCCATCAAGATCGCGGTGTTCGCGGCTTTCTATAACGACGCCGATCGCGGCATCGACGACTGCGGCATCGCCCGCCTGCCGGCGCTCGACCAGCGCGGCATTGCGGGCGTCACGGTGAGCGCATGGAGCGCGCGCATCGGCGACGGCCTCTCGACCTATCGGGACGGCATCGTCACCGCCGTCAACGAGACGGCCGCCCGCTGCGGCGGCGAGATCGGGATTACGGCTGCCGCGTTGGTGGAACGGCTGGTGGCCGCTGCGGCTAAGGAGATCGCGCGATGAATAAACCTGTCTCCAACTCCGTCCGCAGGCTCAACGGCGGTCACGCGCTCGCCGAGATGCTGCGCATCGCCGAGGTCGGGCCAATGTTCGGCATGGGCGGGTTTCAGCTGCTGCCGTTCTACGAGGCGGTGCGCGCGCTCGGGCTCAGGCACGTCCTGATCAACGACGAACGCTGCGGCGCTTTCGCGGCGGACGCCTATGCGCGCGTCACCAACCGGCCGGGCGTGTGCGACGGCACGCTCGGCCCCGGCGCCACCAATCTGGTCACCGGTCTCGTGGAAAGCTTCAATGCCGGCATTCCGCAAGTGGTGCTGATCGGTGGCGCCAACCGCGACCATGCCGGCAAGAACATGACCCAGGAAGCCCGGCAGGTCGACATCCTGCGGCCGGCCGTCAAGGAGGTGATCCGCATCGAGACGGTCAAGCGCATCCCGGAACTGCTGCGCCGCGCCTTCGCGGTCGCGACCAGCGGCCGGCCCGGCCCGGTGGTGCTCGACGTGCCCGAGGACGTGTGCCACGGCGAGCACGAGTTCGACGCGGCCGATTTCTGGATCGATCCCGCCACGCTGCAGGCGCAGGCGCGGCGCACCCGGCCCGATCCGGCCGATCTCGAGCGCGCGGCCGCGATCGTCGCCACGGCGCAGCGGCCGCTGCTGCTCGTCGGCGGCGGCATCCACGTGTCGCAGGCCTACGACGCCCTGCAGGCGCTCGCCGAGGACCAGTCGATCCCGGTCACCCACACCATGTCGGGCAAGGGCGCGATCGCCTGCACGCACCCGCTCTCCGCCGGCCTGTTCGGCCGCTATTCGCGTATCGCCAACGAGCTGATCGCCGGCGCCGACGCGCTGATCGTCGTCGGCTGCAAGCTCGGCGAAATAGCGACCCGGCGCTTTCAACTGATCCCGGCCGGCACGCCGCTGATCCACATCGACATCCTGCCCGAGGAACTCGGCCGCACGACCCGTGCCGACGTCGGCATCGCGGCCGATGCGCGGCTGGCGCTGCTCGACCTCGCGGCGGCGCTCGGCGACGGCACGACGGCGCGGGCACGACGCAAGGCCTACGCCGACGAGGCGCCGGCGCGCATGGCCAAGTGGCGCGTGGGCGCGGCGGACCGCCTGAAGTCGAAGGAGAAGCCGATCAACGTCGGCCGGCTGATCGACGAACTCAACACGCTGATGCCGGAGGATGCGATCCTGGTCGCCGACGGCGGCTTCGCCGGCCATTGGGGCGGGTTGCTGTTCGACACCAAGCGGGCCGGACGCCACTTCATCGCCGACCGCGGCCTTGCCTCGATCGGCTACGGCGTGCCGGGCAGCATGGGGGCGCAGATCGCCGCCGGTCCGCGCCGCGTGGTCGGCCTGACCGGCGACGGCGGCTTCAACATGACGATCGGCGAGCTCGAGACCGCGCGGCGCGCCGGCACGCCGTTCGTGCTGTGCGTGTTCAACAATGCGGCGTCGGGCTACGTGAAGGCGCTGCAGCACTCCATGTTCGGCGCCGGCAATTATCAGTCGTCGGACCTGGTCGAGATGGATTATGCCGCGATCGCCCGCGCCATGGGGTGCCGCGGCATCCGCGTCGAGGAGCCGGGCGAGATCGCGGCGGGGCTACGCGAGGGGCTCGCCAATACGTCAAGCCCGACGGTGCTCGACGTGGTCGTCACCCGCGACCCCGCCCGCATGCTCCCCGGCGTCGACGCCCGCGCGCTGACCGTCGAGAAAGGCGACCGGCCGGTGTGATGGCTGAGAGGGGCCGACGCTTGAACGCGCACCGCGAAAACGACTATGTATATCCCACTGAGATATACGAAAGGACTGGCTGGATGACCCGTTCCACTGTCTTCACGACCAATCGGAGTCAAGCCGTGCGCCTGCCGAAAGCCGTGGCTTTTCCCGAAGAGGTCCATCAAGTCGAAATCATCAAGCTCGGTTCAAGCCGTCTCATCAGTCCCGTGGGGAAACGTTGGGATGACTATTTCCTGAACGGTCCCCGTGTTTCGGAGGATTTTATGAGTGAGCGCGCTCAACCTGCGGCGGAGGAACGTGAGGCCTTCTGAATGCTCGAATACATGTTGGACACGGACATTTGTATTTATGTGATGAAGAACCATCCTGCAGGCCTGCGTCAGCGATTTAATCGTCTTGCCGAGCAGATTTGCATATCGAGCATCACGCTTGCCGAGATCTATTATGGCGCGGAGATCGGCGCACATGCATGCGCCGAAGGACTGATATAAGTCACTCCGCCTGGATGCCGGCGTCGCGGACGATCTTGCCGTTCTTGGCGATCTCGTCGTCGATGTAGGTCTTGAACGCGGCCGCCGAGCTGCCGATCGGCTCGAAGCCGAGCAGATTGAGCCTGCCCTTGAACTTCGATGAGGATGCCCCCGCGCGGACAGCGGCTTCCAGCGCGGCGACGAGATCGGCCGGAAGGTCCTTCGGACCCCACAGGCCGTACCACGAGCGCATTTCGAACCCCTGCATGCCGCTCTCCGCAATGGTCGGAATGTCCGGCGCCATGGCGGCGCGCTCGAGGCTGGTGACCGCGAGCGGCTTGAGCTCGCCGGCGCGCACGTGCGGCAGCGAGGAGAGGAACGGATCGGCGATGAGCTGGACGCGGCCGGCGATGACGTCGATGAGGGCGGGCCCGGCGCCGCGATAAGCGACAACGAGGGTATCGAGCCCGGCCTGGCGCTTGAGCAGCTCGATGGTGAGATGACCGGCGGAGCCGCGGCTCGAGGTGGCGAAGGTGTAATGATCGGGATTCCTGCGCACCAGGTCGAAGAACGCGGCGAGAGTGTTCGCCGGCATCGCGCTGCTCGTGCTCACGATCAGCGGCCCGGACGCCACGAGCGAGATCGGCGTGAAGTCCCTGACCACGTCGTAGGGCACATGCTTGAACAGGAACGGCGTCACCACGTGGATCGACGCGGTGAGCATGAGGGTCGCGCCGTCGGGAGAGGCGCGCGCGACCGTGGCGGCCCCGACAATGCCGCCCGCTCCGCCGGCGCGGTTCTCGACCACCACGCTCGCCTTGAGCCGCTCCGCCAGCTCCTCGGAGAGATGGCGCGCCACGCCGTCGACCGAGCCGCCCGCCGGATACGGGACCACGATCGTCACCGTGCGGACCGGGTAAGGCTCGGCTGCGCCTGCCGCAAGAGCAGGCACGATCAACACGGCGAGAAGGGCAACGACGCGGCAAGCAGTCGTCAATGCCGGCTGCTTCCCGCGCATCAAAACGTCCCCGGGTACTGCCCGCCGTCGATCAGCAGGTTCTGGCCGGTGACGAAGCCGGCGTGCGCCGAGCACAGGAACGCCACGTAGGCGCCGATCTCGGCGGGCTCGCCGTAGCGCCCGGCCGGATTGGCGGCGGCGCGTTCGCGCCAGATCTCCTCGAAGTCGCGCCCGGTCCTGGCGGCCAGCGCCTCGACATGCTTGCGCTGTCCGTCCGAGGCGATGATGCCGGGCAGGATGTTGTTGATGGTGACGTTGCACTTGACGGTCTCGCGCGCGATGCCGGCCACGAAGCCGACGAGACCGGAGCGCGCACCGTTGGAGAGGGAAAGCTCGGGCTGCGCGATCTTGACGCTGCGCGAGACGATGTTGACGATGCGGCCGAAGCCGCGCGCCATCATGCCGTCGACGACAAGCCGGATCATCTCGATCGGCGCCAGCATCATGGCGTCGAGCGCGGCGATCCAGTCGTCGCGCCGGTAGTCGCGAAAGTCGCCGGGCGGCAGGCCGTCCGCATTGTTGAGGAGGATGTCGGGCTCGGGGCACGCCGCGAGCGCGGCACGGCGCCCGGCATCGGTCGTGATGTCGCCGACGACCGCCGTGACGCCGGCGCCGGTCTCGGCGCGCATGTCGGCGGCGGCGCGCTCGAGCGGCGCGGCGGTGCGGGCCACGATGGTCAGCGCGACGCCTTCGCGCGCCAGCGCCAACGCACAGGCGTGTCCCATGCCGCGGCTGGCGCCGAACAGCAGCGCGCGCTTGCCGACAATGCCGAGATTCACGACGTCATGCGGCGATGGCCGCGAGCTTCGGCTTGTAGCCGTAGGCGGCCGTGAGCCCCAGCTCCTGCACGATCCGCACGCCCTTGGCCAGCGCCTCGCCGTCGAGGCCGGTCAGCGGCCGCCGCAGGTCGCCCGCCGGCATGCCGAGCGCCTTCATCAGCGACTTCACCGCCACCGGATTGATCGCCGAATAGGTGAAATGCAGCAGCGGCAGCAGCTTGAGATACAGGCGGCGGAACGTCTCGGCCTCCTGATAGCCCGACCATGGGGTCGAGAGCGCGGCCATCTCGGCCGGCGCGACATTGCCTGTCATGTTGGCGGTACCGTGCCCGCCGAGGCTCATGGTCGGCACCACCAGGCCGAGATTGGGCGAATCGCAGCACATCACCGCCACGTCCGGCCGGGCGGCGAGCACCTGCGCCACCTGGGCGACCCGCGCGGTCGATTCCTTGTGCACCACGTAGTTGGGATGGCGGAACAGCCGCAGCAGATTGTCCCAGTGCAGATCGGTCTTCACGCGCGGCGGATTGTTGTAGATGCCGAGCGGCAGGTCGCTCGCATCGGCCACGTCGAGGAAGAACTTCTCGATGTCGGCCTCCGACGCGCAGATATAGGCGGGCGCCGCCAGGATGGCGCCGTCGGCGCCGTTGTCGCGGGCAAAGCGCACGCTCGCGATGGTCGATTCGGTGTTGTTGCCGGTGCAGCCGAAGAAGATCGGCATTTTGCCCTTCATCCGGGCGGTCTCGACGACGATGCGCTTCTTTTCTTCAGGGCTGAGCAGCGAGGTCTCGCCGGTCGAGCCCATGATCAGCACCGCGGCGGTGCCGTGGCGCTCATGGAAATCGATCAGGGTGCGGAACGCCCCGAAATCCACCGCGCCGTCGGCGTTGAACGGCGTGATCAGCGCGACGAATGATCCCTGAAGCTTCATCTTGGCCATGCGGGGCTCCTCACGGGCAAATACAGCTTACGCCAGGAATATCAGAGGAATGCCGCGGCAGCCATCCCCTCGGCGCAAGGCCGCGCCCTCCCCCGCCGTCGATCGTCAGCATCCCACGCTGCCCTTTTCGCGGGCACCGGCCACGATGTTTTCGTTCCTCAATGCCAAGACCAGATGGGCCAGGTACCAACGGTGGTCGCATTCGACGACGGTCCGGTAGTCGCGGATCGTAACGGTCGCCCCGCCTGCGGCATCCGTCAAATCCTTGGCGAGAATCCTTTGCGCGGTCGCTTGGTCCAGAAGGATCGAAACGGCCTGCGCGGCATTGGAAAACAGCAGTTCGTCAACCGGCCCGCCGCCGGCCGCGTGGGGAAGCAGGCCGATGGACGCCTTGTCGGGAAAGAAGGCGGCGCGCAGGTGGCCACCCCTCCTGTTCACGGACTCCCATCCGACCTGAAACCGGCCGGAAATCTGTACCTGCCCGCGGAACTGAACCGGCGCCCCCGGCTCCTTTCCGGGCTTGGCCGGTTTCAACGGGCTGGGCTTGTCCGTGATAAAACCGTCAGGCGCCGCAAGGCACGGCGTCGCAAGGCACAGGCACGCGACAAGCAAGACGAGGTTATTTTTCATCCGGCGCCAATTGCAACGTCGGTCCGACATCAGCATTCCAATTTGTCGGCCAGATCCTCGAGGCTCTGCGCTGCGATGTCGACCGGCCCTTTGGGGGCGGCCTCGCCGCGGCCCGGCCCGCGCTCGTTGGGCCGGGCGATATGAGCCGTGCGCAGGCCGCACGCCGCGGCGGCGGCAAGGTCACCCGTGTGCGCTGCAACCATCATGCAATCGGCAGGCGGACAATCGAACGCCGCGGCCGAGGCGAGATAGACCCGCGGCTTGGGCTTGTAGTCGCCGGCGACTTCTGCTCCGAGGATCGCGTCCCAGCAGATGTCGTTGCGGCGGGCGAGATCGGCCATGAGCGAGATGTTGCCGTTCGACACCGGCGCGAGCAGGAAGCGGCGGCGCAGACGCTTGAGCCCGGGCGGGACGTCCGGCCAGGCGTCGAGGCGATGCCAGGCGAGGTTCAGGTCGCGCAGCCCCTCCTCGGGCAGGTCCTTGATGGCGAACCGCGGCAGGATGCGCTCCAGGTTGTGCCGGTGGAGCACGTCGAGCTTGGAGAACGGGATGCGGCCGGAGCGCACCCCCTCCATGCCCGGTTGATATTCGTCCCGCCAGGCATCGGCGAAGGCCGGCCAATCGAGCGCATAGCCGCGCGGCTGCAGGAGCGCCGCGGCCTCGCGCGCGATGCTGGTGCGCCAATCGACCAGCGTGCCGAAGACGTCGAAGAACAGGGCTCTCACTTCTATCGGCATGAGGTCCGCTCCGAAGGTGCGCCAGGCGAGGAACGATTCCGCGGCTCGATTCATGATTGAGGCGCAAAAGCGACCAAAGTTCAAGGCGACCCATCGGTCAGTCGCGGGATCACGGCGATTCAAGGATTCGTGAGTGCGCGTTCCCTCCCGCTCGAACCGTTCTTATTTACACCGGCACACGCCGGGGGACGGCGGCTTCGTTTGACCTGATCCCGGGAGGATTTAAATGAGCCATTCGCTGCTGAGCGCCAGTCCTCGCACTCATGTCAAGATCGTCATCGTGGCGCTCGTCGGCGCCATTCTGGTGGTGATCGCCGGCATTGCCGCCCACGTGAGCGCGAACCGTGACATCGCGCGGCTGCAGGCGCATGCGCCGGTGATCAAGGCCAGCAAGCTCCTGAACTACAGCGACCAGGGCCGCCCGCTCGTCCGCTAGGAGCTCGTCATCACCCGCAAAACCGCGATGGCTCTTGGCCTCACCGTGCCGCCGACGCTGCTCGCCCGCGCCGGCGAGGTGATCGAATAGTTCCGCCGATTGCTGCGGTGCGTGAGTCTCTTGCCGGCACTTTCCAGAACATGCTGGCCGCCCTGACCAATGTCCGATATTGGGGCTAGACCGGACGTAGCCAAACCATGCCGCCATCTCGCAGATTGACCCCGGGCGGACATCGGCAGACGCGCGTCGTGAGACGAATTAGAAACAGTGCCCCGGCCGCAGCGTTCTAACCGGGTCTGCGACGGCGATCACCCGCCGCCGATGTGCAGGCTGTTCGCGACGGTCGTCCCGCCGTTGGTGAGCGTCAGCTCGGCGGCGCCGTCGAACGGCGCAGCGAAGTTCGGCGGAAGGCTGAACATCGACAGTCCGGTCAGCCCGGGCGATCCGGTATTGCCGGACGGGTTGACCACGCCGGTGCCGTTCGCCCCATCGGGCGCGCTCAGGTGCATGGTGCCGTTCGCGCCGTCGGGCGCGCTCAGGTGCATGGCGCCCGATCCGCCGGCGGCGCCGGCGGTGCCCATCTGGTCGGACGATATCGGGCCGTCGACCTTGAGCTGCCAGCCGTTCCCCGGAGTGGTCGGCGCCACCGCCGCCATGATCGAGGTGCCGTGCATCTCCCACACCCCCACCTGGCTGGTGTTCGTGTTCTGCCACAGGATGTCGGACATCCCGTCGCCGTTGACGTCGGCGGCGCCGACCGGCGTCCATGACGACGGTGGGGCAATCAGCGCCACGGCGCTGACGATCGACGTGCCATTCATCTCCCAGATGCCCGGGGTATTGTCGTTGGTATTGATCCACAGGACGTCGGCATGGCCGTCGCCGTTGAAATCGCCGGTGCCGACGATCTTCCATTGCGGCGGCGGGGTCGCCAGCCCGACCGCGCTGATGACCGATGTGCCGTTCATCTCCCAGATCGACGGCTGGCCGTCCGAGTTCTGCCACAGGATGTCGGAATTGCCGTCGCCGTTGAAGTCGCCGGTTCCGATGATGCGCCACGACGTCGGCGGCGCCGCCAGCCCGACCGCGCTGATGATCGACGTGCCGTTCATCTCCCAGATCGACGGCTGGGCACTGTTCGCGTTCTGCCACAGGATGTCGGGGTGGCCGTCACCGTTGAAGTCGCCGGTGGCGATGATGTGCCAGGGGGACGGCGGGACGGGAAGCGCGACCGTGCCGGCGATGGTGGTCCCGTTCATCAGCCAGATGTCGGGCGCGCCGCTCGTGTCCTGCACGACGATGTCGGCCTTGCCGTCGCCGTTGAAGTCGCCGGTGGCGACCACCTGCCAGCTCGGCCCGCCCGGGTTGGTTACCGTGTAGGTGCTGGTGATGCTCGTCCCGTTCATCAGGTCGATCATCACGTTGCCGTTGATGGCGGCGTTCTGCAGCAGCAGGTCGGAGTCGCCATCGCCGTTGAGGTCGTCGCGCGGCGGCGAGGTAAACGTGATCGTGGTGGTGGCGGGCGCGCTCAGGTTGTTCGAGGCGCTGCCGTCGTTGACCACCCAGGTGACGGTGCGCGTCGGGTCGGAGGTGGAATTGGTCGGGTTCGCGCTCGTCGAGTCGAAGGTCACCGAATCGAGCACCTGCTGGTAATGCGCCAGGGTGTCCGAGCCGGAGAGCGTGAGCGTCTCGGTCGTCGAGCTGTAGCTCGCCGTGATGCTTGTGCCGGCCGTATTGAAGCCGAGCACATCGCCGTCGCCCGCGAAGGCGCCGGCCGTGACCGCGACCATGGCGTTGGTCAAGGTCATGTTGTCGGGGTCCGCCACCGCGAGCGCCGGCGAGATCGTCACGGTCGCGCCCATGGTCGTGAGCACCGCCGCCGCGGCCACGTTGCTCAAAGTCGGCGGGTCGTTGACGGCCGTGATGGCAACCGTCGTGGTCGCGACGTTGCTCATGTTGTTGCTGGCCGAGCCGTCGTTCACTTGGTAGCTGACCGTGCGCGTCGCGCCCGACGGGTTGTCGCTCGAGTTGAAATACGTGACCGAACGCAGCGCCGTCTCGTAGTTCGCCACGCTCGAGGACCCGGTCAGGATCAGCATGCCGGTCCCCGGGTTGAAGCTCCCCGAGATGCCGTTCTGGTTGGTGAAGCCGAGGACATCTTGGCCGGACTGAAAGTTGCCGCTGATCCCCACCTGCGCGCTCGCGAGGGCCGCGCTGTCGATGTCCGAGACCAGCAGCGTCGTGTCGATGGCCGTGGCTGCCTGGTTCTCGGTGTAGGCCAGCGAGCCGCCGTTTGCGTTCACCACCGGCGCATCGTTCGCCTCCGTGACGGCGAACGAGGCCGTTGCGGTGGC
>Ga0193751_1000187_pt1 | contig 55838 bp, 53 predicted proteins | sample L1c2metaG_FD_143050 | JGI IMG/M metagenome (GOLD analysis project Ga0193751, IMG submission 143050) | Soil microbial communities from a riparian zone of the East river system, Colorado, United States - L1c2 | ecosystem: Environmental > Terrestrial > Soil > Riparian zone | place: USA: East River...
GTTCCCCCTGCAGCTAAACACGGCGACAGAGCGCCGTGGCTACAAGCGCATGGGTTTGCAGTTTACGCTTCGTCTGTTAGGGATTGCCAAAACATGATCACGTTTCTCGACGGCAAACTTGTCAGCGCGCTGCCGACTCAGGCGACGGTCGACGTTAACGGCGTCGGCTACGAAGTTTTCATTCCACTTTCGAGCTACGACAAACTTCCTGCCGTCGGCCAGTCCATCCGGATTCTCACGCATCTGGCCGTTCGCGAAGACGCGCACATTCTTTACGGGTTCATGACCGTGCTGGAGCGCGATTTGTTTCGTTTGCTGGTGAACAACGTGAGTGGAATCGGTCCGAAACTCGCCCTCGCCGTCTTAAGCGGAATGAGCGTGACCAATTTTAAAACCGCGGTCGTCAATTCCGACATCGCGGCGATTTCGAAGATCAGCGGGCTCGGAAAAAAAACCGCCGAGCGAATCGTTCTGGAATTGAAGGACAAACTCGGTGTCGCGGCTGCCTGGGAGGCAGCGACGGCCGCGCACGCGCCGACGCCGGAACAGGAGCAGGCCAACGAAGCCGTTCTTGCGCTGATCGCGCTCGGTTACAAACAGGTCGATGCGCACAAAGCCGTTCGCGATCTGCAGACGCAAGGCGGAGCAAAATCGGCGGAAGAGCTGGTAAAACTTGCGCTGAAGAAGATCGCGGCGGGTAGATAGCAGCAAACGTCGAACGCCCAACATCGAACGCCGAATGTTTAAATCAGAACTCCGCATTCAGCATTGGACGTTCGCCGTTCGGCGTTGGACGTTTTCTTACTGATGCTCGTTAAGGACGAAAAGCTTTCACTCATCCGAGAAGCCATCCCGCCGCACGGCCTTTTCGCGGAAAAGGATTGGCTGCTTTCGCCCGACGCATTCCCGATCGAGCAAAAATTTCTAACCGAGCTCGAGCAACTCGGCCATCGGTTGTTCGTTTTTCAGCGCGCGTGCAATCAGCTTTACCAGCTCAGCGTGAAAGGGAAACAGCCCGAGTGGGTCGCGCGTTATCTCGATGCCGGCAAGCCGAAGGAATTGATCGAGTTTTCGCGACGCAAAGAAATCCGGGACGATTTGCCGCGAGTCATTCGGCCAGATCTGATTCTCACCGACAACGGTTACATCATCGCAGAAATCGATTCGGTGCCGGGTGGAATCGGTTTAACCGCCTGGCTGAACCAGACGTATTCTGCGTTCGATGAAGAAATCATTGGAGGCGCTGAGGGAATGCTGGATGGGTTTCAAAGCGTCTTGCCGAATGGCGGCGACATCATGATCTCTCAGGAAGCCGCGACCTATCGGCCGGAAATGGAGTGGATCGCCGCGCGATTGGAGGATCGATCCGCCAACGGACGGATTCGCCGTGGCGAACATCCCCCTCACCTCCCGCCTTCGCCAGGCTACGGCGCGGCAAGCAATCCTCTCCCCAAAACGGGAGAGGCGGAAATCGGCAAAACGACCGCGCGAGATAATGCTCATCCTCTCCCCTTGCAAAGGGGAGAGGAAAAAGGTGAGGGGTTGATTCCAACATCGACGTCATGGCGCGTGGTCGCAGCGGAAAACTACGAGCCACGAGATGGCCGGGCCGTTTACCGGTTCTTCGAGCTGTTCGATCTGCCGAACATTCCGAAGATCGACAATCTCCTGCGCGCGAACGCGGAGGGCCGCGTCACAATCACACCGCCGATCAAACCGTTCCTGGAAGAAAAGATGTGGTTCGCGTTGTTCTGGCTGAAACCGTTGCACGAATTTTGGCGCCGCGAGCTCGGCGAGAAATATTTCCTGAAGCTCCAGGAAGTGATTCCCTACTCGTGGGTGCTCGATCCAACGCCATTGCCGCAGCACGCAGTCATTCCACGTCTTGAGATCCATGATTGGCGCGAAGCGGCGAAGCTCAGTCAGAAAGAGCGCGATCTTCTTTTGAAAGTGAGCGGTTTCTCACCGCTCGGCTGGGGCAGTCGTGGAATTTCGCTCGGATCCGATCTCGCCCACGCCGAATGGGAACAGAGGATTGACAACGCGTTGGCTACTTTCGACTCGTCGCCGACGATCATGCAGCGTTTTCACAAAGGCCGTTTGTTAGAGCATCGCTACTGGGACAACGGAGGTGGATCGACCGCTCCGTCGGACGATGTCAACAAAAATGCGGCTTCGCCGCCTAATTTTGACATCGAGCAAGGGACTGCTCGATCCACCAATCTCAAAACGATGAAAGGCCGCGTTCGTCTTTGTCCGTATTATTTTGTGGAGAAGGATCGAGTGAAACTGCGCGGCGCTCTCGCCACCATCGTTCCCGCCGACAAGAAATTCGTGCACGGCATGCGCGACGCCATCCTGGTACCTTCGCGAAAAGAAACCTAGTTGTTAGGCTCTGAGGTAGAGTTTCCTACTTTTTAATTCCTACTTCCTACTTTCTTTTCCTGGCCAGGATTTTTCAGGTCAATAGCTATGGCATGGGCTTCGGTATCGCCGACATTCTCCACCGCGTGTGTTGTCGGTTCGCGCCAAATACAAGCTCAGCCGCCGCTCTGAGGGGCGCAAGTGACGACACTCAATTGTTTTCTACTTTCTAATTTCTACTTCCTACTTTATTTTGTTGGCTTCATCGGCTTCCATGAGAAGGCATTCAAGTTTAAAATGAAATTCATTTCATCAGTTTGAGGGATGCGCTTGGGATCGTGCTTCCATGCGGACTCGAGTGGTCCATGTTTAGATCCAAGTTAGCGCAAAAGGGTGGAACGTTGCCATCTGGTTATCGAAGTCGGTAATTGCTTCCAGGCGATGCATCGCAATCGTTCCAGATTCGTTAGTCCTCAATTGGTTTTTTCAGGTGGCGGAAGGAAAGGGTTGATAGGGCGCTTGGTTTTTCCACAAGCTCAACAGTAAGACAGAAAGTTTACGGGCCACGGCCACGACTGCGCGCTTCTTCGCGCGCCGAGTACCATCAGCCGCTAGTGTAAGTCCATATTGTCGCAAAGCGCTGTCTGGTCCAAACGGTCCCAGAATGTATTGCGCGGCGCTGACTAAGAGCCGGCGCAAGTAGGCGTCACCGCGTTTGGAGATGCGCAGTTGTGGATCACTCGCGCCGCTTTGATCGCGCCGCGGACACAACCCAAGGTAAGCTCCGACATCGCGCACATTTTCAAAGCGCATCGGATTCTCAATCTTGAGCACAAAGTAGAGGGCGGTGATGGGGCCGACGCCGGGAATCTGTTCAAGCCAGAAAGTTTGTGGATATTTTGTCCGGGCCAGCGCAATGATCTCGCTTTCCAGCACTTTGATCCGTGCCGTCAATTCGGCCAATACCTGGACGCTCGGGCTAATCATTTGGCAGAGTGGCCCGGGTAAACCTTCCATTACCACTTGGTGAAAACGCGCACTGGAGGGATTGCACACCGCGTAGCCCAGACTTTTGAGACTGAAGCGCACCGAATTGATCAGGGCCACACGCGCTCGCACCAGACTGTCGCGTAATTTAATGCGCAAGAGATCCTGTTGCGCTTGCTCGCTACTGTGTCGCACCGGATAAAGCAGTGCCGGATCCATCCGGCCGATGCGCGCCAGCATCAGCGCATCACGCTGATCGCTCTTGCGCTCGTGCTGGTAAATCGCACGCACTCTGCGCGGATTGGAAACGATCACCCGCCAGCCCAGCTCCTCTAAATGTCGACTGATCCAGGGACTGTGCGCTCCCGCTTCCATAATCGCTAAGGCGCCGCGATAGCGAAGGGTCAACTTCGCCAGGGCTCTTCGCTCATTGGCAATCGTGCCTTCCTCCACCACTTCGCCTTTGCTACCGAGCGCACAAAACCTGTGCCGCCGATCCCCTAAATCCAATCCTACTGTAATCTTACTGCTCTTAGTTTGTTGCTTCATAGGCGTCGAGCTTACCTGAGCGCAATCGCTCAGCTGCTCTTCGCCTTCTCATCTAATCTGGTTAGGCCTCATTGTGCGAGTTCGAGTTCAAGCAGTCCTTCGGGAATGGAAATCTGAATCTCAAATCGTTGGTTTGGCTGAGGTGCATCCAGAACAGCGATGCGATACTCGCGCTGGTAAATGTAGTTTATGGTCTTGCAGAAAATAATGTCCTCTAATGTTTTGGAATTGTGACCCTCACGGTCATCGTAATAACGTACTTCCCCGCCAAGAGGTGCGGCCTGCGGGAAATTACGCTTAAGCTCCGCTTCGAGAAGTCCGAAGAACTGCTTATAGTCGCGGATGCGAACGAAGCCGTCTGCATGAAAAGCTCTGCATAGCTTCTGCGACTCTTCGTAAGCTGCGCAGAACAAATGATAGTGAATAGGCGTTCCATCCTCCTCGGCGATGTGACTGTGAAGGACGATGTTCGATGCGGGATATTCAACTTCTCCAATCGTAACAACCTGATTCGGGTAAAGGAAACGTCGCTGCGTCTCATCGTCTTGCTGAGCCTCGACCACGGCATCCTTATAAATGTGCGATGGTCCGAAAGAAATGATGCCCTGTATCAGCCGCTCCAAGCGATCCCGCTTATCGTAGCGGATAAGTTGCCCATTGTGAATCTTGGGAGGGGAATCGTCTTGGTGAATGCACGCCGGTACGACCTGCACTTGATCCAGTCCGCGACGCTTGCACTCATCGAGCGTCTCCCGAAATAAGTCTCCGACATCAGCAGGCAACATAAGCCGAGCCTCGTCATAATACAGGTTTATCGCCAATCCGGTCATTCGGTTCGCTAACGCTTCGTCACTCAAGTCTTGAATGGGAACCTTGGCGTTCATTACGCGGCGATGCTTTGAGGCCTAACTCATCAGCTCACGACGGATAACGCCGCCCAGCATTTGGAAACACGATAGAGAATACTCCAAACAGCGTGTTATAAACGTAATCTGCTCCGAGCCCGCGTTCCCAAAGCAAAAATGTGTCAACTGGAGACCGTCCATAGGAGCGTCGAAAGAAACCGAGCGCCCAATTGTGCGCATACACGACGATAGGCGGAAAGATGAGATAGCCCAAGTATGTCGCGTGTCCGCAGAACACTGCCACTAACCCGATAAGACCGACGACGCCCCTCAAAAGGCAAGCTCGGGTAATCCAGAAATTGCTTCGAGGAGCTTTCAGGCAGGACTGGCATTGGACTAGACCCGTGCATCGTAAACGTTATCGGGATTTCCACCTTTGTCGGCCGACCGGGCGACCGAAAACGCCACTTCCGAAAAGCCGTTATAGCTGAATTGTCTAAGGCTGAATTGCCGGTGCTTTGCAAGGTGTCCACTCCTTCGTAGCACCTACCACCGAGACCCGGGCACCCGCATACACCGACTGTCGCTTGGGCCCACCAACCAAATGCCACCGAAGCCTGTCGTTTCACAAAGCGCGCCATATCGTGCCGTTAGCTTCTCAATTATCGAAGAGCAGACCAACACACCCACTGCCCGTACGTCAACCGCCAGCAGCATCTGCGCTCGTAACTCTGGTTCGTATTGATCCTTTTTTCTCATGAGCGCTTCGTAAATCCAGCATGCAGCCTCAGCGGGCGTCACAGAGGTCGAGGCTGAGCCACGGCTAGCGTCACGAAAGAATCTAGGATCTGCGGGCACCGCTACCACTTGAATCGTAACGTCCTTGCCGTCACACTTTACTCGACGGTCCTCCCCCCGAGCGTCGTTGTGCTTCAGTTCCACAATTGTCCGGGTCTCGGCACGAAGGCGGGAAAGGACGCGGTCTGCAACAATTCCTTCGCCTCGCTTTCCGACATCGATCGGCGCGCGAACGGTCAAGTCTATAGGTGTTTTTGCCCCGAGCGAACTATCGGCGCGCGTGCCTGACGGCGACAGATACTGAATATGTTGCACGTCGCCTCTGGTGTTATCAGCGACGCCTTCGAGAGCACCACGGAAACCTGTGCTGGCGGCAAAATTCATAAAAGAGAGACGACCGATCTTACGGCTTCCGCACGAGGGACAGTCACTAGCCGGATCGCCCCATCGGAAATCGCAATCCTCGCAGTGATAGAGCCATGGAGCGTCGGACATTGGATTTCAGCTACCGTGTTAACGAAGCAGGAAGTTTCAGCCACGGCTCCGGCAGGCGCAAGTGGAACGGCACACCTAACTTGCCTCTTGCAATTATAAGCTCCCTACTCTATCCGAATCTCGTATGGACTTATCAACACGGAACTTAGAACAGGCATTGTCAATTCGTCGCAAGATCGAGGCGCTGCAACGAAGGCTTAACAGTTTGGTGGGCGGTGGTGGTGGAGCAACGACAGGCGCAAGGCGCGGAGGCGGACGGCGTAAATTGTCAGCAGCCGCCCGGGCAAAGATTGCTGCTGCGGCTCGTGCTCGTTGGGCACGCTTTAGAGCTGGTCACGGACAAGCTAAAGGTGCGAAGAAAGGTGGACGGCGTCGTGGCGGCATTACGGCGGCTGGACGGAAACGACTCTCTCAACTAATGAAGGCGCGGTGGGCGGCAAAAAGGAAAGCCGCAGGGAAGAAATAGGTAAAGCCAAGCAACGGCATGACACCTCAGGATGTAGATAACTGGAATAAAGAAGGCTGCGTTGACCGCAGCATCCTGAAGGCTGCACAATTGAATGGCAGCACGATAACCAGGGAAGATTTCGCCAAGCGGTTTGGAACGTCGTTAGATGATTCGGCGCGTTTCGCGGCTCTTGAGGCTCTGGGGATTCCCCTGCGCGATCAAACGCAGGATTATGAAAGGGTCATGCAAGCGGTTAATATCGAGCAGCGGCGTGTGTTGGTTAAGTCTGAGATCGATCTGAGTCCGGGGAGTAAAAAGGCGAATAAGCATTGTAGTGTTCTGCTTACGATTGATCCTACTGGCTTCCGCATCTGGACGCCGCTAAACAACGGTGGAGAGGAAGAGCGTAACCTCACCCGGAGTGAATGGAGTGAAACGCAGTGCACGGGACAGATTTTAGGTGAACTGCCGGTCAAAAAAGCATGAGCGCCGGGGTCGTGGCTTCTCTCTCTCTCTCTCGTTAGATGATGCGCACGATCCTCTGCATCGCGTGGCGCCCCCAGCACTGGATAGGGACACACAAGCTATTCCTGAGCCGCAGCGCCTCGGATTAGTCTTGAGTATTCGTTAAGAACATTACCAGTTGCGGCCGTAAACTGCAGTGCTCTAAGGCACAAGAGGGCGGCAAATGCGGCAAGAATAAGTGCTATCACTTCAATACTGCCCCATTCGATCCAAAATGTCGTTGGAATATCTCCCTTAATTAAAGGTTGATGGTGAGCTCTGTATGGTGCACCAAGCCAAAAGATCGAGGCTGTATCGCAAAGGACGATCACAAAAATCGTAAACGGAGCTAAAAAGAACAGCATTTTAACAACCGCACGAAGCGTGGCGAACGCGCTGCCCCTGCGAACGGTTGCCCGCAACGATGTAATCGGATCATCCGTTTTGGCGATTGTGAGAAAGACGAGATATGAGGCAATACTGTGAAAGATCCTGGAGCGCGTTTCGTCCGGTTCGTGCAACGTGTCGATCAGAAGCTCCGCGATCGTGCGGTTCTCGCGCCGTGTTGAAAAATAAAACCAGATTGAAAGAATTAATATGCCAAATCCGCCAAGCGGAGCCGCATCGCTGATTCCAATGTGAATTCCGAGGACAGGAACATCAATCATCTGACTTTTAACCCACTCTTCTGTTAGGTGCTGCTGAAGGTGCGCTACGACCGTGTCATCCGTCCACGAATGAATCGTTAGAGGAATTTCGCGCGTCCATGAACCATAAGCGTTCCATGCCGTGATTAAGAACGAGAGAGACACGATTGTGAGAGCCAAGAAGACCCACCGCGATCGTTTGATAGACTCCTGAGCACCTTCCACTCTCTCTTTGTATTTGAAGTCTTCCATAAGTTTTACCTCAGTTTTCAAACGTAGGGTTGCCCATTAACGCATTACTCAGTCGTGGCCATGTAAGCTGGAACGTCAGCAAGTGCGTGAACGGACGAAATGAATGCGTCGGATAACTTCGACGGCCTGTATGCAAGATCGGTCTCTCGAATACGCTGAAGCCCAGCTCGATGAATCAACGCCCCCGATCGTATTTGGCGGTAGCGCCAGAAATTGCAGCGTGGATAACGGATTTTGAGTTTTGGGCAATAGGTAAGTTTCGGCCAGATTTCTCCCAGGTGCCAAAATGCAGGCTTAAATGAGCAGTTTATCTGCTCGGCCCATGGGTTCTGCGGTTTGTTTTTTTCCAATTCATTTAATTTGTCTTCATCAAAATGCAGACCTGCTGACGCAGCTTGTTCTTGCATCCACTTGAATGAATTCCACCAGAGTTGGCCGCATTCAGGGGAAAATCCTCCACCGATATCAGAGTGAACACCGGGAAACCACACTTCCACTGTGTCTTGACCGTGCGCGGCGCGAAACAGATTCTGCCGGAAGAATGCGCGGCGTTCGTCGATGGAAACACAATGCCGAATGTGTTTCACGCTTGGGTTGTAAGCTGTAAAAGGGAAATGCTTTGGATCCCACACCCAACCGACTGATGAAACAGTGTCCCAGACACCCAAAAAATGCACGGGCAAGCGTCGCTCATCATCACCCGTTGTGACCTCACGCGCGAATGTATGACGAAAGTCCTCGCATAATGTCTTCCACTTACCTGTGTCCTCCTCATGGGACTGGTGGTGGTGCCCTTCAGTGATGCGGCGAAAGTATTTCATCGCGTAGGAAATCAAGTTGTAATTGCCGCGAGGTAGTAGGCCTAGCTGGTGTAAGAGGCCGGCCAGCACTCGTGCCGTGTAAGCGCCGCGACTAAAACCAAACAGGAAAACCCGATCGTTCGGTTCCCAAAAATCCATCAGGTAGGTGTATGCTTGCGCAATCTTGCGAGACAGGCCGAGGCCGAATGCGAGGCCAAACCACTCGGTAAGCGTCTTTAGAGCTGGCATTAAGATGCCAGGTTCGGGAAGTGTCCCAACACCTGGATCATAGTATAACCGCTGCCTTTTTGACCGATCCCGGTCGAGTACCTGGATTAATCGAATGACGTTTGTTGTCTCGCGACCGAATTCATTGTTCGTTCCATCAAAGCAGATCACCAAATTTCGGCCATCTTTAGGCGCATTGTTCATGGAAAGCTTATTTTCAACGCGCGATTTTCATTCCAATGAAAGTCGCTCCACTTAGACCTAACAGTCCTAAAAGCGTGGGACTGAATTCTGGCATAGCAAAATTGCTCCAAGTCTGCTCGAGAAAGACGGCACCGAGCACGAGATTCCATATGATCAGCTGAAACCTATGAAAACCAATCGTATCGTCGTCCGACAGAATATCATAGATCCATCCTCCGAATGGTGTTCGGAAAAACTTTGGACGTTGCGAAGGATCTAGCGTTTTATTTGCAAGTGAATTCCGTACTTTTCCGACAGCTGCGCCGCTAAGGGCAGTTGCGCCGCCTATCCCGATCAAGATCAAGGCTGTCTGATTGAGCGTGTCGCGCGATCTCGTCGTGAGCAAAAGAAGCCCCCACGCCGCTAAAACAAGGAAAAACCACCAGGCTAACTGACACCGGGACAAGCTAAAAACATGTTTGCTGTCGCGAATTGGGCCATCGGGATCTCGCACAAGATTCGGAAAACCGGCTAACCACCAAAACAGTGCTAAAAAGCCAAAGTAGATCACAACAAATGCGACTGCCCAGCAACGCGAATAGATTCTGAATTTGAATTGTTGCTCGGGATCACCTGCTGGCGCGGAATCGAGTGAGGATCCAAGTTTGGTGCGAAGCGTATGGGGAAGGCCTTCAAGATCGAAAGCGAGGGAGATGCTGATGGGCCTATCTTGGCCGTGGGTATTGCGGAGCTTGTTCCATTCATCGCGGTCCTCCGGTGTATCCCGAATGGGGAAGGCAAACCGGAAAATGCCGTTGGCGGTTTGGCGCACCTGCGGATCCTCCGCAATAAGATGTCGTAATCGCGCTGGTCCTAACTGGAGATATAGCCGCTGTTTAATATCACTCAGCATTTTCTCCACTGACTCCCGGGCTTCGGCAAGCAGCTCATGCTGAGGATCGCTTTGTCCTAAGGACGTTCGTGCGTACAATGTCTGCAGATTGGTGTCCGCAATAAGTTTGATTGTGGCAGGGTCGAACCATTCCTGTTTCTGGAAGTATCCTGCTCTAAGCGAGTCATAAAGCCAGCCGTCGAGGTTGCTGACGTCGACAATTAATCGATCTCCCATCTCAACGACGCGAGCGTTCTCACCGCTTTTGGCTTTTCCCGATCTAGTGTGGAGCTCTGCTCCGGAAACGCCGCGGTATTCGGGCTTGCTTTCCTGCGCCTGTGAAAACTCGCAAAGGCGAAGCAAAGCAAAAACGTAGGCCGCTGCGATGAGCGTTCGCATCTTAGGTTGTCCAATTGCGTGCCATGATGGTTGGAAGACCAAACGTCAAAGGTTAACCCACTGATTTCCGCGTTGTACTTGAATCTGATGAATTGGATGGACTTCCCACAATGTCTGTCGCGTCTTGCCTAATTGCTCCTTGTGCTCTTGATCCCATGTCAGCGAACCAGTCACGCGGACCTTGCTTTTTCCAGTAATCACATTCTGAAACGTGCTGTTGTTGCTCCAACTCGGATGGCTCGGCCACGCCCTCGGGGAGACTTCGACAACCATTGCTTGAGCGCGCGACGAATTTGGCGTTGCAGCGAGCCAGAGGTGGTGATCGACATATTGAGTCGATCCGCAGTTACACGCCTCCTTCCCCTCCTGCACAACCTGGAGGAGATATCCTTCGACCATCACAGCGCGACTTTCCCATTTTGCAGCGAGGTCTTGCTGTGCAGCAGACCACGTGTCGCGATGCACTTTTTGATTCGGCAATGTTTTCGGCAACACATTGAGCAACTGTATTACGGTGTACAGTCGCGCCACCGTAGGAGGTTTGTCGCGATTCTTAAGACTGTTCAGGTACGGATCGCTACCGTTGCCGGTGGCTGGACAGTTGTGGAAACTACCGGTTGAGAATTGCTGCGGGTTAAAGCGGTTTCTTTCTCCGGCCGCAAAAGCCGAAGAGATTGCAAACAGCGTAACGACGAGAATTGGCGCGGTGCGCCTGCATGGGGGGTTCATAGTTAAACAGGCGGCGGGTGAATGTGGGATGTCAGTGCTCCGCAGAAAAGCGGAAGACCTACTGTGGCCAGCAACTGATGCCAATTTGGGATATTCAATGAGTTTTTCTTGAAGTCGTCTTATTCCGCCAATGCAACGCTTACTTAAAATGCTCGTGTTCGCTGATATGCTTAGCCGCTCGTGCGAAAGTGAATCGAACCTTGGAACCACAGCCTCGACATGGCGGAAAGTGTTCGCCCTGCACGCACGTCACTTCGTGTCTGGCAGCGTGATATGCATCATGAAGCGCAGTATAAATTCCCGATTCTGGAACTTTTTCGCCTGGCTTATACTCCATAGGCACGGCTTGCTTTTAGCGAAACTCGGCTCGCCATCATAGCGAAACAGTTGCGAAACAGTTACGCCCAGCGGGTGTTTTGCTTTCCTAAATGTGCGAAGTGTGTGCGACGGTTGAAAATTTCATGGGAACAAGCTTTTTACATGGTGTGTACAAACGCGTCGGAAGTTGGAACAACCACTCGCGGGTGGGCCTCGGAGTAAAAGTTATCTACCCAGGGGGCGGTGATGCGGTGCGGAAATATCAGTTGCGGCTGCAAAGTCCATGCCCGGCGCCAGACCTACTATTCGCATCGACTGACAGCTGACGAGTTAGCCGAGTCGATATTTCAGCAAAAAACGCAGGCATCACGTGCGAGACACGCGCGAATTGCAGCTAGTGACGCGCTGACCAAGAGAGTTCTGGGTGAGCGCCAAAAACTAGCCACTTTGCGCCTACCAACGGCCACATCCGATGCTACAAAGGCAGCCACAGCGGCGCCACTTAAATAGAAACGTTCTTGAGAGAACCCTTCTTGATAGAAACTCTCTCAGAAAAACGGCGCGAATACTTTTGGAGCGCCGAGAAGAGGATTCTTTTTCAAGAGCCGTCGATCTGCAACATGACGGGAGTCTGCATGATTCTCTGGGCATGCCTGCGAAAAAAAATCCGCCGGCCGGCGAGGGCGGCGCATGTTGGATGCGGCAGATTCGATTCCGCCGCTCGAAATTCTCCGGCGAGCTGCGAAAGGGCGCCGGCACGGAACCGTAAATAGGATTCACCGATCAGCTCGCGCCGCCTGAGGTCGAAGATTCGAGACATTCTCTTCGGATCTCGAAATCGCCCTGACCTGCGGAAAAACGCGGGCTCCGCATCAGAATTTGCGCTGCGCGCTAAGCTAATCAAACTGCAGGTAATGAATTTCCCTGATGTTGGTCACCTGCGTCAACTGCAACGAGATCTTTGGAGATGGCCAAAATCTAGAGCAACCGTTCTCGTCGGCGCTGGTCTCAGTCTCAACGCCGCTCCACTCCCCGGCGTGACGGCGCGGTTTTCCACATGGCGGCAATTGGCGCGCGCTATGTTTGATGAGCTGCACCCGGCGGCTTCAAATCAGACGGCTGAACAAGCGGCCGCCCGAGAGGCAAGCTTTAGCAGCTCTAATCCGCTGCGGCTTGCGAGCGAGTACGAAGCGGCTTTCGATCGACGAAAACTAGAAGCGTTGATTCGCGAGAGAAATCCCGATTCGGATTACGAGCCAGGTTTGCTCCACAATGTGCTGCTCGAGCTTCCTTGGGCGGACGTATTCACGACGAACTATGACACGCTACTCGAACGAACAGAACTACGTGGCCGCGCATACCAGTTGGTAGTGAAGTCAGATGACCTTACGACTGCGGCGGCGCCTCGCATCGTAAAATTGCACGGGTCATTCCCGTCGCATACGCCGTTTATTATCACGGAAGAGGATTACCGTACTTACCCGCGGCGATTCGCTCCTTTTGTGAATTCCGTTCAGCAAGCGCTGTTGGAAAACTCAATGGTTCTGATCGGATTCTCCGGCGACGATCCGAATTTCTTCGAGTGGACGGGCTGGATTCGGGATGAACTCGGTGACAAGCACGCTCCGATTTACTTGGTTGGACCGTTAAGTTTGGGACAAGCCTCGCGTGCGCTGCTGTCGCGGCGGGGCGTAACACCGATCGATCTATCGCCTTTTTTTGAAGGGCGTAATCCGCCTAACGGAATTTACGCAGCGTGCATTGAGTGGTTTCTACGCAGCCTGGCAGCCGCTCAACCAGCGCGACCCGAAAAGTGGCCAGACATCGATACGCGGCGGATGACAACTATAGCCGGCGCTCCTCCTATCTTGGGTGCTCCTTCAATTCCACCTGCTGAAATTGACATGTCACCGCGCGGCCCAATAGACGCGAGCACTGTTACAAGGGTCGTTGCCCGCTGGCGCGCAGAGAGAAAAAGTTATCCAGGCTGGCTAGTTCCCACTGACGACAAGCGAGCCAGCCTTTGGACTCGCACCAAGTACTGGATCGAACCTCTTGCTGCAGCGACTGCGAAGTGGGCCCCCGAGGAGCGATTACGTTTGTTTCACGAGATAAATTCGCGCTTAGAGATAGCTTTCGTCCCGCTGTTCACGAGTTGGATCAATCATATTGAACGTGCACTAAACGAGACGCTTGATGCCGTGCTAAGTGGCCGCGTATCACAGGGAACAATTCTCGCGGATTCTGACGAGGACGTGCGCGATGTTTGGGTAAATCTGTTATTCGCGCTGCTCCGCGAAGCGCGCGAAACTTACAATGCCAAACGATGGCACGATTTGAAGAACCAGGTTGACTTTGTCGTCGCCCAGCGTCCACAGCACAAGGATCGAGTGGCGTACGAGGCGGCACTCTGGTCAATGTGGAATGCGGATCGACCGACGACGAAAGCAACCATGGATAGTTGGCAACCTTCGCCGCAACATCCAATTACCGCGATGTGGAAGGCTGGTCTTTTAGCGGAGCTTGATGAGCTTGGCGAAGCGAGAACTCTACTTCGGAGCGCTTTGATCGAGATCCGGCGGTCAGTCAGGCATCATGGAAAGAATATCGCTTTATTGTCGCTCGAAGGCTGGTGCAGTTATCTGCTGTTTGCCGTCGAATCGGCCGCCGATTTTGGCCGCTACGAAGCGATTCGAGATGAATTCTGGGAGCGTTGGCACGAATTGAAGGCATGGGACTGCAGCCCATGGCCTCACAAAGATCATTTCGACGAAGTCCTCAAAGGCCCGCCTCCGGAAATCGCGAAGGACCGGCAGGAAGTTCGCGGTTTTGACCCAGGCGCGATCATGACATCAGTTCATTGGCAGGACGATACCATTACTCCTTTTCTGCCTGCGTTCGCATGGATTCGACTACACGAAGTCGTTGGGGTCCCAATGCGGCTTCGTCGCTTCAATATTAATGGCAAAGTTCTCGCAAATGCCTGTGCATGGATTTCGCAGTTCATCGGCTTTTGGAGCCCGGCTTTATTAATTCGTGCTGGTGAGACATCACAGCTGACCGAGGGGGATTTTCTCAGCCGCACCAAAGTCGCCGCAATGGATCGTCAGCTTGCGACGCGGCTTTATCTGTGGTCGCTTGAAATTTTCCAAAGAGAGCTGGCATCGCTCACAGATCGGATAGAAATGGATTCATGGCAGGAAGCGATACTTGAAGTATTGCCGGAGGTGCTGTCGCGGCTTGCATTCAAAGTCGAGGCAGAGCATTTGCGGCCAACGTTTCCCCTTGTCCTCCAGTATCATAAGCAGGCTGCCATTCGCGCGCACATCCGGCTTCACGAAGCATCCACGCCGTGGTTTCGTCGGTTGTTCGAAGCAGCTGACCGTGAGTTGTTGCTGCAGTGGCTGGCGGAGCTGATTCGAGTGCCGCTGTTCGAAGGAGGTTCTCCCAGCGTGCTGCCTGCGCATCAAGCATCTCCGGACCCGATGCAGCATTTTCCAGCCGAACGTCTGAAAGGAAGCGAAGGCGTGCCGGAAGCTATACTCCAGCGAATCACTGATGCTACTGACTGGTTGCTAAAACGTGCGGCTAGTGAGTCAGGTGAAGGCAGACAAAGGGCTCTACGTCGGCTGGCCGACGTCTGGGAAGCGAAACTAATGACGGCCGGCCAGCAGGCGGAACTTGGTCAACTACTCTGGTCCCGTACGGCTGCCTCTGGTCTTCCTGATCTTCAAAACTTTGCCGCATTTGGTTTTCTTCATCTTCCTGCACCTGCTGGGGTCAATGTAACAGGAGCGGTCAAAAAGTATATCAGCTCGCTAGATGCTGCGGGCTTCGTAAAGGATGAGGAAGGTAAACAATCTATTTTGGTCAATTTTTACGGCGCGCAGCCGCTTATCTTCGAGGCTTCGTTAGCAACGAAACCTGTTGTCCAGCTACGGGGGGAAGCGCTGGGAATGGCCGAATGGAGCGCTGAAGAAGCAGAAGAACTTTATATGAAGGCGCGCAGCTGGTGGAACAACGACAAAGTAGCTTTCGATATTGTCGCGGAAGGAAAGCTTTTCGCAGGCGTTGGTGCCGAGCCGGTGCGTAGCACTCTTAACAAGTTGGGACGCTACTTGGCTCGCGCCGTGATTCCAAATGTGAACTGGCAAAACGAGGCACAGTGGATCGAGGTGGAACAATGGCTTCGCGAGATTCGGACTCTTGGGGTATTTGGATCAGTGGCTTTGCCGTACATAGTCTCTCGACGGCCTGAGCGAGCAGCGCCAACGGCCGCGATACTTCTCGATGACTTGGATTCCGAAAACGAAGGGGCGTGCGAGTCCGCGGCAAAAGCTCTCCGCCACTGGATTCACCTGGCTCGCATCGGTGCTGCTCCACTGCCGTCGTCGGATTTGCTGATGAAGCTGGTCGCACGTGTTGTGTTTCGCCGCAAACCCGGGATCTTCGGATCCTTAGGCGAACTTACATATCTGATCGTCGATGCGAGTGAGGTTATCACGCGTGAGCATGCATCACTGCTTATTGGTTCTCTTATACCGTGGCATCACGCGATCGTTCTACCGTTACCCGAAGGTCAGCCATCTGAATTCAATGAGGCTGAACGGCCCGACTTGAGAACGTTTGTAGGACGTTTGGCGGGAGCACTCTCGATTTGGTGGAAGCAGCGCGTTCCAGACACAGCAGAACCAAAGCCGCTAACGTTCTGGCGTGACGTATGTTCGTCTGATCCTTTGCCGGAGGTCCGGCGTGCGTTCATCGCTTGGGATGCAATGCAGTCGAGCTAGCCGGTCTGTCTCTGACACGTGTTCCGTATGTGCCTATCATGCGACCCGATTCATTGCAGAGGATACCGGACTGCGTCGTCCAAAGAGTTCCTGTGAATGAGTCAAAATTAATTGACCGATTTCTGAAGCAGGTGGACGGCAGCGTCCAGATGCTGCGCTACCTACTTCTGATGCAGCAGACGTTCCCATACGTCATGCTCCAGCTAACTGGTGAGCAAACGAGGAACCTTGGGCCGATTCCAGAACAGTGGATCGGTTTCTGTCGAGAAATTTACGGCATGCCCGACCTTGGCTCGAAGCCGCCGAACCCGCTTCCAGTCGATCCAAATTGTCCACCACACCTCCTGAGCGACCACACGCGAGAAAGATTGGGCCGAAACGCTCCGTTTTTTGATTTTGTGAATGCGCCATTCACTCATCCAATCGGTACGCAGATCAGCGTGACGTGCATCACGTCCGCTTGGAATGCCTACGATACATTTGTGAATGCGAGCATTTCGGAGTTGCGAACGGCATTTCCTAACAATCCCCGCATCCGCCTGCTAAATGAGCGACTCGAACAACAAAAAGACAGTGGCGACAGACTCGGCACTGATGAAAAATTAAACATCCTCGAAATTGCGTGGACGCGGGAAGATTACGCCAAGTACATTGACGAAAGTCGGCCATTCAAAGCCGATAAAGTGGAACTCCTCGTGCAAGCTGGAAAGGATATTAGGACAGCTTTTACGCACCGGTTTGGCGAGCCGACAGATCGACTGAAGCGAATGATGCGTGACGAAGCGGTCGAAGATTTGGGCTTCAGAATGATCAATGGAGAATTCGAGATCACCCTGTGGGGTGCTCGCAAGATGCTCGAAGCGATTGAACTTCGCGCTGTAATTGTTGATCAAAAGAAGAGCCTATGGCCGTACACTCGATCCATGCCGAAGGGCGCATGTAATGGTATATAGCGGCGGTTAAAGTAAGGAAGTTGGGAGGGAATATAATATCCTGCCTGAACAGGCCCCATTCGCCGGAGTTGCCTTAGGCAAAGTCCGTCAGACGCGCCAGACTTACACTTTTCCGACGCGCAGATCGTACTCGAATTACAAGGAACGTCCGCATCACCCGCGCAGCGTCAAGTCAATGGCACTGCGTGAAAAGCAAATTCTAATCAGTATCAGTTTCACGCTAGCGATACATCTTGCGGCAACTGTTGCTCAATCCGCTTTACCCCTTGGCCTACAGCCTCTTGCACTGCTCTAGCTATCTTTGGATCGAGGTTGTGCGAAAGCCATTGGATTACGTCAAGGGTCTGGAGATCACGCAAAAGTTCCGGACTCACGCCAGCGATACTCAGGGGGGATGGATCTGGTGTAGGATGCTTAGGATAGGCGGAGAGAATTACAGTTGGCCAAACCCCCCAAAAAATGCAGATCTTCTTTTTTATTACCTTCTTTTTTATTGAGCCCATGCTAATCCAGAAGCACCTCATCGGTGGCCCTGGACTACCTTCGATTGAATCATTCATGTTGTCCTCTCTCTACGTTCGCAGTTTTTGAACCGGATCATAATCACCGCATAAATGTATCTGGTGCTATTGATTTGTTTTCGTGAGAAGCCCGATTTAAAATAGGATACTTCGTCTTTCGAGGTTTTTTACCACTCCTGACGGGCATCCCGCTACAGAAACACTTGCGGAACAGTTTCCAAGGAACTTATCTGACGACCTCCCTGAATTCCCCTCTCGAAATATTTATCGCAACTGTTTCACAACTGTTTCGAGTGCCTTAACGCGGTGGACCCGCCAAAATTCGCTTCTGTGAGTCCCGGTCTCTCTTCAAGAATGCCTGTTATCGAACAGATGAATATTGGAGAAACTACTTACGTTTGTGTCCAAGCAGATAAGCTCTGGAATGACTCGGGCGTTCACGTTATGCCGGGCCAAACCTACAACTTTGTTGTCCCGGAAAACGAAAAATGGATTGATTGGCACAACCCATGTGGTGCTGCCGGATACCCTTCGACTCCTTTAATTCGACCATGGGAAGAGCTCCGGCGCGTTCCGGACGCGAACTGGCTCCAGCTCATTGGGACGATTGGCGGGTCAGCAAAGCCCCCAATAGTGATTGCCTCTAAATTGGTGGATTTTTCGCCACCTTTCCCCGGTCGGCTGTATTTTTTCGCGAACGATTTAGCGTGGATGTACTGGAATAATAAAGGCAACATCGCTGTCAGGGTCACGCGCACTAAATGAACCTCATGAGAACCGTTGCTTTGAACGATCGCGTTCGGCGGACTGTTTCCACAACCGTTTCACTCGCGTTGAAAACAAGTGGCGGAAAAAATGTGCCTGGGAGAGCGGCGAAACCAGAGAAGTCGACGATTGCCTTACGGCTGCGCTCCAAAGGGTCGCAGCTGACCTTTTCTCGTTAGATCTCATAACACCGATCGACAAACCCAGAACGCCATGCCGAGATTAAGCAGAGCGATTGGCGACTATATTGTTATAGAGGCTCTTGCCGCTCAGACATCGCTCAGCCCGGGTCAGATCGAATCATCCTTGTCTATCGACGCACTAGGCCTCGATTCAGTGGCCAAGCAGCGGACACATGACCAAATCGTTCGTACGGTCGACTCCATAGGCTTCCGCACCACGTTTTCAATCGATGCGTTTTCTGACGCAAAAACAGTAGGCGATCTTACAGACTTATTGCTTGCCACCACAGACGGCGGCGGGCGGAGGTAGAGATCTAAGATGGCTTTCTGTTGAAACGCAAAGCGATGTTTTGAAAGCGATGATTTTGGATCCTAAGTTTGGCGCGTCTGCCAATTCAGCACATCGGCGGCCAACCAGGCTCTCTCACGCACCTTTCTGAGATGTCAGCGGCCTAAATAATTTCATGGGAACAACGTTTTCCGGCCATACATGCAAACACGACGAAAGTTGTCTCAACCCATCGCAGGGCACCATCGGGTAAAGGTTATCTAACGAGAGGCGTGTCCTTCCCAAAGAAACAGTTGAGGAACAGTCGGACCAAACTGTTCCCTAACTGTTTCTCTTGCCCAATGGATATACCTCTGTGAACACTGACTTCAATGCAAACTCTAGGAGATGAAGAATTCGGGTTCGCGATTCAAGCTGCCGGCGGGCGGGGGCGGAACCCCGCGCCGCGGCCGACAGTGGCGGCCAGTGCGATGGTCTTCCAAGCTGATCTGGGAGGAACTGGTGGGACCAAGTTGCCAGATGAGGCTGGGAGATTCGCTAAGAAGCAGGCAAAAAGGGCGCGCGCACTCGGGACTCTGACCCTGCGGGCGATGCCGGCATGGCTGGATGGCCTAACGGAACGGCATATGACGCCAGCCAAGCTTGTTGCTGCGATCTTCCGTAGAACGCTCGAGCATCCAACCGAGGCATCAGTGTTGGAGGCAGGCGCAGTGCTCAATGAAGTGGCCCGTGATCCAAAGGCGGCGGCGATCGTCAGTGCCAACCTAATAAGAGATACGAGGCGAATCCGCACTCGCCACCACGCTCAGGACGAGGAGGCATAGAGGGATGTCAGTTGAGGCCTTGGGTGGTATCTTCAGTGGCCCGAATCGGACCGGCAGCGCCACTCTCATCGGCATCGGGGTGGGAGATCGATACAATCACATGAGCAGTCTCACACTGCAGTCGATGGGCTTTTACAACAACATCCAATCAGGCTTTCTCGATGCATCAGCTCGTGAGGACGTCAGCGTCGTTCTCTTCTTTGGAGATAACTACAACGGTGGATTCGTTCAAATCACATGGCCCGAGAACAGTGGAGAGAGCGACTTCTGGTGTACCCCGACTGTGAAGAGCATCATGCTGATCGGGTCGGCACCAGGTGGAAGCGGGCAGACGATGCTGAGCTTCAAGGACATCTTTCAATCCGAATGGGACGCGGTCATAGACGCTCAGCTAGGTAGTGACGGCTGGCGCAGAGGTGAGCCTTTACTCGGCTGGGACATGTTCACCGATGACCCGAACAGCAAGTGGCTCAACTCGAGCCTTGGCTACCTGAAGGTTCACCAAGACCTCACGTTGGAGACCTCACCGTGGCCATGGGACTACGACGCGTGGCTTGAGTACTGGATCTACTTGTATCCGAGTGGAGGGAACGTCCGAGCTTTTGTCCCGCAGTGGCGCTGGTGGGTCGACAGCGGCGTTATCCATGACTCTGTCGAGGCCAAGTTCAAGCCGAAGGTGGACGCTGGGGCAAGCGCTCTCCAGGATGACCTGAATAGTAAGCTTCAAGGCTATGACGCGCTCACTCAGGGTCGGGTCAACGATGTCTTCCTGCTTCCGGGGAGGCAGGGTTCACCGCCAGGGAGCGACGTTCACGGCAACACCGGCGATGACGTGACCATCGTCATCGCCATGTAACGGCGTCGATCACATGTGGATGGTAGGCGCTCCATGAGCACCCCACGAAACGTCTTCCGCTGGATCAACCGATCGCTGCCTCTGGCAATTTCTATAACGAGTTTGTGGTTTTCCAGTATCGCCTTACGACACCAAACCGAGGAATCGAAAATGCAGCTTTGGCACTCTTTACGTCAGGAGTTCGATCATACGCTTAAAAGCGAACGAAGAGCGTGTGGCTTAGCGTTTGAAAAAGGTGGCTTGGACTCGCAATACGAGAACATGATGAATTTCTTCGACACACTTGGCTTTCTTGTCAGAACACGGCGTCTTGACGATGATGTGTTCGCAGAGTCGTGGTCCTATTATTTCGTTGGATATTTTAAAGCGTGCAAACCGCTCATGGACAAGGACAGAGCAACCGATCAAGAATCTCGTATCAAAGTATGGCAGGACGTTTATGATTTGGCCCGGGAGTATCATGATGACCCGTTTCTACAAACTTCTCAGGATTTGAAAGATTTTTTTGAAGACGAAAGAGATTTGCCTCAATGATGTAACAGTATTTGGGGTTTACATTGGTAACGGGCAGAAAACCGGCAACGAGGGGAATCGACTTCCACATCGACGTGGACCGACCAGAGCAACTCTCTAGTTGAGACGCACCCCGCGTTGTGCTGCCCGCAATTTTATAGCGTCGGAAATGTCGATAACAGAGGTGCGGGCGAATAGTTTCTCTATGCGATCGACTGCGCTCGCCGCCGTATCGCCAAGAGTCGGGAGACGATAATCAACTTCGTTAAGTTGACTCAACACCACGGCCTTTCGCCGAGGGTCGCCAAACTTTTCCACGACTTCTTTGACGCGCTTTAACGTACCCGAAAGGCTGCGGCCGCTCTCCTCGATAACGCGCTCTCTGTTGCGCGCGAATTCTTCGATCACAGTACGCGGCAAAATTAGGCCTACATCTCCCTGGCGGATGAGTTCTTCCAGCGCGGATAAAATCGCTTGCTGCTGATAATCCTTAGCGAGATCCAGCCACACGCATGTATCGATAAGTATTTTGAACATCAAATCCGATCAGCTGACGCCTCACCTGGTCTAGCACAAATCCTAGTACAATCGACTGCTCGGGCCCCCAGTGGGGAGCGACGCAGACGCGCCAGACTTACGCTCGGGCAGAGAGAAAGCCCTGTCGATCCGTTCCTCAGAACCAATCGAAGATTTACCTGATAGACATTTGAGCGTTCAGCGGCGCGCGATTGCTTGATGGTCGCGAGGACCAGAAACTGTTCCGCAACTGTTTCAGTGGCTGGATGCGAGCAATTCTCCTAAACAGCCATAAATGGCTACTGGATACAAACCCGGCGATAAAGTTCCGCATTCGGGAATCTACCGCGTGACACATGACCAAAACCACGTGCAGCCGCACGAGGTCACTTGTGTCTACGGAAAGAGGTTCCCGCCGTGTCGAGGCTGCGAGCACCCGAGATTTGCGCTTGTGCGTGCGGCGATACATATCGAGTCGCACGAACAGTTTAAGCAGCGCAAATAACGTTATCCACGTTATGGCAAGATTCATCACACGCATTGCACTTCACGACGCAGATTATGATGACTACGAGACTCTCCACGCGGCAATGGAAACGGAGGGATTCGAACGCACAATCACGTCAGCTGATGGAATAACTTATCATCTTCCGACGGCTGAGTATTACCGCGACGCTGATCTGACTCGGCAAGAGGTGCTCACCGCTGCGAAGCGCGCTGCGGCAAAAACCCAGAGGAAGTTTGGGGCAATCGCCGTAGAGTCGAATGGAATTACGTGGAGCGGTTTGGACAAGGTCAGCAAGTAAAAGATTGAAACCACGCCCAGGTGTTTCATCCCTGCCGAAGGCTCGCAAACTGTTCCGCAACTGTTTCTTTGGGTAGATGCGATCGGCGTCGTTAGAATAGAACCGTTATGAAAAGGACATTGTTCCTCTTTAGTTTAGTCGCCGTGACCGTGTTCGTCGCTGGTGCCATCGCCCAGCAATACAGGGCGGCCCCAGCCATTCAGATTCAGCCAGTCGTGCCAGTGACCCAAACAATTCGCATCGAAGTTGGCCAGAACATCGCAAAATCGGTCGAGGTAATACAGGTTCCTGGAAACGACATCACTGTCCTGCCGCCTCCGGCAACGGTCATCTACACTCCGAGTCCGCCACCGGCAGAGGTTGAGCAGCATGCGCATCCGCACCACGAAACGCCGACGCCGACCACTCCTGCGCCCGCGCCGAGGGCCACGCCCTAGAGCAGGTGCGAACGCGCAACGGGAATAGTAAATGAAAAAATACATCATCGTAATAGCAGCAATCACAAGTCTGCCCCTACTCCATTGTGTCGGCGGGTTACCAGAAATGCGACAGAGGACGGAAGTTCAGGCGGTCACTCTCTCCGACCGAGATGACTGCATTAAAGAATGCCAACGGATTTTTCAAGAGAAGGTACGGGAATACCAGGCAATGTTCGAAAGCACCGGCAGCGTGTACTATCACGACACAAAATGGCTAAACGATTCGCTTACCCAGGCTAGGAATGATTTTGACAATTGCCGATCGAGTTGCGAATGATATGGAGCGTTGCGAATTTCGGCCTGTTAAGATGGCCGTCCACAAACAAAGCGCGCGAAGAAGCCTGTCGCCAATTCAGTTTGCACTGGCCGTGCAACGAGGCTGCAATGATTTCAGTCATTACGGCCAAATCTGCTGAAGGGTCTGGCGAGGTGATTGGTCCACGCCCGGCAATTAAACTGGAATTTCCTGCTTTCGCTGGATAGACCGTAATCGTCCCTGATGTACACGTCGGAAGAGCTCGCGCGACAAAAGATCGCGAGATGCCGTTCCCTTTGGCACCAATGAAAGAGCAGCATCGAATCGTTGTCGAAATTGAAAATCAACTCGCTCGAATAGAAGCAGGCATGCATGCCGTTCTGCAGATCGAGCAAAAGGCGGAACCACTTCGACGCTCGATGTTCGATTACGCCTTTTCGGGCCGACTATCCGGGTCAGGACGCAACTCATCGTTATGAATCTATTGAACGAAGCAAAGCTGAGGCAGCTTGGCGTAAGCAGACTCAGCGCTCGGGGAATGACAAGGCTCGCTGCAAACGCCGAAATGCTAAAAGAAGCCCGCGCCTTCACTCATAGAGGCAGAAGGGCTATCCACCTACGTCTACTGGGCAGAGAACCCCGCGGCTATCACGCAGCCCGTGACGAGAGAAACCGCAGATAGACTGAGAGAAAAGATGCGCTCTTGCCGATCACTTATTTACGCTGATACGCCAGCTGCGACCTCATCGAAGTGGATGCCTTGGGAGCTCGGTTATCTCGACGGATATCGCGAGCGAGTTGCAATCTTTCCGGTAGTGCAAGGAGCCGCAACCGCGACAACGTATAACGGTCAGGAATACCTGGGAATCTATCCGTGGGTGCGCGAAAGCTCGACAGCTGGTCGACTTGCCGTGGTCGATCGTTCTATATTCATAGCATTTCTGAAAGAGTGGGTTCGAAAAACATAAATCAGCAGGAGAACATAAATGGCAGATCCAAGAGCATTCGTGAGCTTCGACTTCGATAATAATTCAACCGAGAAACTGTTGTTTGTTGGCCAGGCAAAAAATTCTCGCACGCCCTTTACCGTGCAGGATTGGTCGTCGAAAGACTCTCTACCGCAAGTGCAATGGGAACGGTTAATTAACGAAAAAATCGGCAAGACAAACATGTTGATCGTATTAGTCGGCAGGTCGACCTATTTGAGTTCGGGAGTCAAAAAGGAAATTGCTATGGCAAAGACCAATAATGTTCCGGTGTTCGGCGTGTTGGTTGGCGGTGCGACGACTTCAACGTCCCTTCCCGCGGGGCTGACCAGCGACAGAGTGATACCTTGGGATTGGGATAAAATCGCTTCGGCGATCGATCAGGTGACGAAAGAAGGGAAGAACGCCACCTGAGATGCGCAAGGCGCTCCTCGTCGGTGTAAACGATTACCCAGATTGCTCGCTCTCTGGGTGCGAAAACGATGCTGTTCGTCTCAGCAGCATTCTGCAAAGACATTACAACGGGGATCCGAATTTCGAATGTCGCACTATCCTCTCCAGTAAAGATCCCGTTACTCGGTCTCGACTTCGCGGGCTGATCGACGAGCTTTTTTCCAAACCAGCAGATACAGCGCTGTTTTATTTCTCCGGTCACGGAAGCGACCAAAAATCCACGGGGATTCTTGTGACGCGAGATTACGAGGCGAATGACCTCGGAATACCGATGAGTGAACTACTAGAAGCGTCAAGCCGTGCCGTTGGTCGGATCAATGAAATCTTTATTGTTCTCGATTGTTGCCACAGTGGGTATGCCGGCAAAACATGGCTCGCGTCAACTCACGATGTTTTGCCTAAAGGTGTTTCCATTTTGACCGCGAGCTCCGAGAGCGAAGCGGCAATTGAGCGTGGCGGAGAAGGGGTTTTTACGTCTTTGGTCTGCGACGCTCTTGAAGGAGGGGCTGCTGACGTTTTAGGTAAGGTCACAGCCGCCGGAATCTATTCGTTTCTAGACACAGCGCTCGGTGCTTGGGATCAGCGTCCACATTTTAAGGCGAACCTGACGAAGCTTGAAGTGCTTCGATGTTGCGAGCCCGCTGTCGCGCTGGACACATTTCGAAAGCTTACTACGATCTTTCCAACTGCTGATTATGTCCTGCCGCTGTCGCCGGCGTACGAACCGACCGAGGCTCCGCGCGATGAAGCTAAGGAGCTAGTATTTTCCACACTCCAGAAGTTTCGCGCTGCTCGACTCGTCATCCCCGTTGGGGAAGAGCATCTTTATTTCGCCGCAATTAACAAGAAGGGTTGCGAGCTGACACCACTCGGCCGCTTTTACTGGTCGCTCGTGAACGAGGGAAGGATATGATAGCTGGAGTTTCAGGCCACCAAAAACTGCCTAGAAACGCAGTGATGTGGATCAAAGATAAGGTTCGTGATGAACTGATCAGCCACCAAACGATAGCAGGAGTGTCATCTCTCGCTACTGGCACAGATCAAATCTTTGCAGCAGTCGTTCTCGACTTAGGTCTAGAGCTGCGCGCCGTTATCCCATGTGACGACTACGCATCAGCGTTTCCTGACGAGACCAGCCGAACTCTGTACGCAAGGTACAACAAGCGCGCGACCCGCCACTATCGGCTGCACTACGATGCGCCTTCCGAAGAAGCGTTTCTTAAAGCCGGGCAACAAGTCGTGGATCTGTCTGACTTCATGGTTTTCGTCTGGGACGGGAAGCCCGCAGCCGGTCGAGGGGGAACCGCAGACATTGTAAAGTACGCAAGCGCGAAGAATGTGCCGTTTGTACACCTAAACCCCGTAAGTTTTAGGGTAGAGGCAAACTAGCTATTGTGAGCTCCTCGCAATTGGTCCAGAAGGTTTGCAACTACTGCAACATCCTGCGGGATGATGGTCTTTCGTACGGCGATTATCTCGAGCAACTGACGTTTCTGCTTTTCCTGAAGATGGCGTATGAGCAAAGTCGTCCACCATTCAATAAGCAGTCGCCGAGATCGGCAGTCGGCTGCCTGCACGCGACAAGATTAAACCTTGAAACCGTCACCGGCTCGAGATTTGCTTGAACAAATGCTATGGCGAAACGCAAAAAATCCGTTCTCGAAGACCTGATTGTCGCGCCATGGTGGGTTAGTCTCGTTTTAGCGGTGATTGCCTACGCTGCACTAAACAGCGCGAAACCGTTGGCCCCAGTGGCTCCACTCGTTTGCTTCCTCCTCATCGGACTCGCTTGCATTTCCGCGCTTCGAGCTTGGGGCAATCGACGAATGCTCGATCGTCAAACGGGTCTCGATTCGCTGTGCGAGCTGCCGTGGAAGCGATTTGAAGATTTGCTCGGCGAAGCTTACCGACGGCACGGCTACCAGGTGACGGAAACTCTTGGCGGCGGAGCAGATGGAGGCGTCGATTTGGTATTGCGCCGTGAAGGAAAGGTCACACTCGTGCAATGCAAACGCTGGCGGGGCAAATCCGTCCAGGTGGCAGTCGTGCGAGAGCTCTATGGCATTCTGATGGATCGCCGAGCAAATGCGGCGAAGCTCGTCGCCACAACTAACTTCACTCCAGATGCAATTGCGTTCACGCGAGGCAAGCCGATCGAATTAGTAGATTCAAAGGCTCTCTTGGATTTGCTTTGCGGCGTTCAAACTTCAGGTAAGATCGCGGCGCACAAGATTCCCGAGCATGCCGGTGTGATCGAAGCGCCAGCCTGTCCGCAATGTGGATCCAAGATGGTGCTGCGGGAAGTAAAGCGAGGTGCTCGCGCCGGCCAATCCTTTTGGGGTTGCAGCCGATATCCAGGCTGCCGCGCTACTCGCCAGTGTTAATCTTCGGCTAGAACTGTTACACCAAGGCCCGCGGCGTTAGCTAGACGATTACTGCTTTATGGATGCTGAAGCCTGTTGAAATCAGGCGTGCGATGAAGTGTGGCGCGGGGCTTGGCGTGTGGATTTAGCAGCGGGTTAGCCATACGGAAAATCGCAGCCATCATCGCTTCGGCTCTTTCGTTCCAGAGATCGCCATGATCTTTGATAATGCTAGGATCGACTTTCACGTCCCAATACGGCACGTCCACGTCGCCGATCCGCTTAATCTGCCAAAGATCCAGTTTGCCGTTTGTCCCGTCCAAGGTGAACACGTCGGCAGAAAGATTATGTTCCAAATTGGTTTCCAAAGCGGGATCCCCTTGTGGCGACGTGATCGTCTTCTGCAGGTTCAGCGTGACATGATTGATCAGCACCTCGTTGTGGCCTGGAGTCGAAGTATAAAACTTCCGCTCATTTTCCATCGTCTTGGCAGGACCGGGCACTCCAACTTCGTTGAAACCCTTGCTTACCGACGCCAAACCTGTGCCGATAGGGAAAAAACCGCCCGTCGCCCAATCGCCCGTTGAAGTGATTGAAACGAAAAGCGGGCGGGTACCTTCAGTCCTTCGACTGTACAAAGCCGCTATCATTTGGCGCGCCAGGATCGAATCCGAGGCAGGATTTACAACGATCATCAAGTCCGCCGGCATGCTTCGCGGAGCATCAGCGTGACCATGTATCTCTGCATTGATCGCGTGAGCAACAGATCTTTCAACTATCAAACCGCCAAACGAATGGCCTAACAATACTGTGTACTGCCGGGCGCCATGATATTTCCGGGCGGCTTCGGATATCGACGCAATCGCATCATAGCAATCGTAATTACTAGCGATGCGCTCCGCCGTCGCCTTGCGGTTCCAGAAACTGATTTCCTTCAGAACGGGAACCGGTGTCAACTTGCCCCGCCAACCGAGATAAACCCCGACAACGTTGAACCCTGCATTTCGAATCGCAGGGGCTCGATCCAATCGCGATAGCAAGGACTCGAAGTTATTGACGTCACCGGATTCAACGTTGTTTTGCCAGCCGTGCACGTAAGTGATGACAAGCGGTTTCTCGGTGTTCTGGATAAGATCGAGGGCATTCTTTAATTGCGTTGGATCTTGATATGATCCCTGCTCGCCAAACTCGATGAACGCTATCTTGTAACCGTTTTCAGTAGCGACCGAATTTTTCGGATTAGCGGCGGTATTCGACCGCAGCGGAGAAAGCGACGTGCAACTGCTAAGCGAAAGAGCTGCAATCCAAATGGCAGAGGTCAGTAAGCGAAAAGCCACGAGAGTCGTTTTAACATTCTCTATGTCGCTCGCAAGCGAGCCAACGAAGCGCGACGAACTCAGCCTCGACATCTTACAGGTCTCGTACCAGCCGATTGTTAGCGTCTAACGTGAAGTTCGCACGCTGATAAAAAGCGAGAAGATCGTTCAGCTGCTGCCAGGCCAGGTACAAGATCACGTTGGCCAGTTACCGTAGAAGTTCGTGCGGGAAAAGCCTAGTTTTTCTTGTGCCTCGGTTCTGACGGAGTCGTAGAGACGCAACAGACGCCCACGATCGTCATCGCCCGGCACTTCGTGAGCGTCGGGGTGCATCTTCTTAAGGTCGATTTGCAACCGGTCGTCGGATGCAATTAGGTTTTTGAGTGCTTGTCGCGCAAGCCCCATTCTGCGGAGATGATCTTGCACGCGCAGACAAACCAATTTAGGAGGACCGTTCGCTCCCAGCGCGTCAGTCTTCGCCAGGATGGCAAATCCAAACGGGAAGTCGAGGCCCTTGGTGCGGCTGGGCGAAGCCGCCCCGGGAGTGTCGGGTGCTATTTCGAGACGGAATATTCGAGCGGAAGCAGCGAGGCTGGGATTGAATATGAAGAGCAATTCTATGAACTCGCGCTCAGTCTCGTTGAGCTGGTTCCGAAAGTCCTCGGCCAAAGCTCGAGCTGCGATCGTTATGGCATGCGACAAAGCGAGTTCTGCAACGGCAGTCGCCCACTTGAGCGGCAATTCGTCCGAGCCGCCTCGGCGGCGAATCAATTCGAGCAATGTCGCGGCAGCATACCATTCTTCGTCCGCACAGGAAGGTTTTCGCCGGTAAATTTTGCCTTCAGCCTTTGCCCGATCGAGCGCATCCCGAATGAGGCTTTTGGCCGTTTCCACCACTTTGTCTTCGTCGAGTTTGTCGTGTGGATTGGCATTGCTCCGACCGACCTGAGCTTCCTCCGTGGTCGCAGTGAGTGCCGCCTGGGCAATGATTTCTGAACCAACCGACAATTCGGCAAGCCAGGTCCAAATTGCCTGTACGATCTTCTCAGCGACGATGGCGATCTGCGGCGTCCATTTGAACTCTTCGGGCGGATCGAAGTAATTGACTTCGCTGCCGACGTCGAGCTTTGTGCATTTGGTACGGCCTATTGTTAGATCCAGATGACGCTCGCAGAAACTCTGGAAACGAGCACCGTAAGTACCGCCGCTAATCGTCCACGCGACGCGGAACATGGGCGCCCAGGACCAATGCCTGAAAAAATTCATCCATCCACGATTGTCTGGATGGTCGAATTCTTCTTCGAGTAAAAGATCGACATAAACATCTTCGAAGAGTTGAAAGACCGAATTGCAGAGATAAAACCCGGCACGTAATTCCGCATCGGTTTTGGGCAGCTGTTCGCGCAACGGTGCCTGCGCCTCGGTCGCAAGCAAGCGAGGCTTTGATCGTCTGCTATCTTCAAACAGGACGTGCCATTCGGGGTAAATATCCTGGCTCAAAAACGCCAGATCTCTGTTTTCGCGCAGTTGCTCGTAAATCCTGACGACGGTGCGGGTGTGCTTGGTAAAGGATTCCGCCGTGGCCGCGCTGGGTGGATACCAGTGCTGCGCTAGACCAACAAAGACCTGTTCGTTCGTGAGCTTGGAAATGCTTTCGGCGTCGCCCAAAGGCGCGAAAACATTTTGTGCGATGTGAAAGCCGAGGACGCGATAGCTTTCAAACTGAGATTCGTCGAACCATTGGTCCGCCGTACTCTGATGCGGAAAGGCAGGATTGGCCGCAGCGTAGCGCAGAGCATCCGTTGGCTCGTCGCCAGTAAGTGAAGATTTCAAATACACGAGAATGCCATCCCGGGCGTCTTCATCGACGCGAGTGTAATAAATCTTGCCGATAGCGCAGTGCCATTGGCTGTGGCCGTTTTCTGAACGGCGACGGATCGGTTCGACATCAATATCGATGTCGACGCCGAAATCGGCGCGGCATTTTTCTATAGCATTGCCGAGTCCGCCGAAGCCGAAGCGGTGATCCTCTTCGGCATCGCAAGCAACAATGAATCGGCAGCGCCGCCGCACCAGCTCATAGATGCCGAGATTTTCAAAATGGCCGCCATCGGAAAGGTAGATGTATCTTCCTTCGTCGCTAGTCAGGCCGAACAGCTCGCAGATCAAACTCCAGAGAACGATCAGCGGTCCTGATTTCTTATATCCATGCTTTCGCCGTGGGTTGCCCAGCCACCAGCCGAGTCGAACGTTGAACACCGTCATTAAAAACGCAGGTGCAGGGGATGTGTGATAGCCCATGTTAGGACTGGCGGCCGCGCCCGATATTGCCATGGCTGTCGCCAGACTGATTGCGGGAGGAGGCTTTTTGGCGAATTCTTCCGTAGGGCAATAGCCTGGCGGCAGCTCGGCGAAGTCGTAACCGCAATACAACGGCGTAAAGACGAAGGATGCGGCTTTTCGTTGCTGCCAGGCCAGTTCCTTTCCTCCCACCAAATTTAATGCCGCATTGATAATCGGATATGGAGCAGCAAATTGTCCGCTATAGGATACCTTCGGCTTCGAGAACTCAACAAGGTCCACGTCGTCATCGGCGGAAAAACCGGTGAACGGCTGGGCTTGTCGCAGCCGGTTCGATGCGCCCAGATAACATCGACCGAGACGGTTTCGGTAAAGCATGTGCATCGAAAACTGATTGATGTCGAGTCGCCACGACAACACCACAGCGACAAACAAAGATCCGAGAGTCAACCAGCGCAATTGCGTCTGGTCTGCTCCGGCCAGCCTCGTCCACTGGTACTCTAGAGTGTGTGCAAAAACTGCCTCACTTCCATCAACCTTTAGGTTGGATTTTGAGCCGATCAATGCGTCGACCGCCCACGAAAGCAAAATGAAAAACCCCACGACAAAGATATACGGCGCCGCTTTCGCGAGCGCCTCCACCACCGCATTTGATTTCTGCTTGCCAGTCGCGGCGCTGCGCGCAGCAATCAGCCCTGACAATGTCGACAGAATCCAGCCTGCGCTGATCGTGCTCAGCCAAACCGGCGCTTGGTGCGTCGCCCAGCGAAGGAAGGCCGGAGCGTAGAAGGCCAGACCGAAAATCGCGGCCCAACCTAAACTGTAAATCAACAGCCACGCACTCAAGCGGCTCCACCACTCGCGGCGTTCATCGCGCAGCTTGCGCCCCAGAAATCCAATGTGGAGAACGATCGTCATAAAAAAAGCACCCATCAACGCGGGCGTTCCCCAGACCATCACTTCCCACAAACTGGTTTGTTGAAATGGAAAATATAGTCCGCGCGCAAGCGCTCCACCGATTGCGGCAGCTGCGAAAGTACTACCCGTCTCCCATACAATCTGGCGCAACTCTAGCGCAAGCTTATCTCGGTGCCGTGCTGCTAATAGCACTCTCGCAATAAACACGAACAGTGCCGAAACTCCCCCGGCCACCAAAGCGCATTTCCACCAACTCCATGGCAGTGCGGCGCTGGAATTAGGCAAAACCATTCTGTCGCCGAGCCAGTAAGGCCGGCGCGGTTCGACCGACACGTAGCCGAAGAGAAATGTCGCAAGAAAGGCGGCGACGAACAGCGGAGCGACAATCCACCGCTGCACGTCTCCCTGTGTTCCGCCAGAACTTGAAGGTGATTCGATTTTTTCGACCGCAATCTCCTGAAAATTGACGCCTTTCGCATCCTTTGAGAATCCGATAGCGCCCTGACTTCTACGCCTCAACAGCGAAGCAATAGGGCCTCTCATTTCTTGCCGCACCACCCGAAGGGTGTTGATTGTCAGATCGTTCACGCGAACTGTGCAGATGTCCTTCGCGCAGCTGATTTCCAAATCGTTCCATCCCGGTTTAACCGGCGCTCGACGTGCCGGTTTGTGCGCGTTGATTGTCCCGGTCGGTACACCCCCGGGACCGGACGATGAGACGTGTACCACTTGCGCGGCACAGACATCTGGCGTTACGGTCCCGTCCTTCCGGGGCGTCAAAACGTAAACGCAACCATGTCCCGGGCCGGTGATCTCGAACTTGACCCGCAAAATAAACTCATCAAACAATTCTTCAAAAAACCAGCCTCGGGCGTTTGCCGCTGTTAGCTCGTCAGGTTCCATTTTGACACCTGCGGCACTCCTCCAACCCGGTTTTCGGTCAAGATAGTCGATTGATTCGGAATTACGATCGATGCGTTGGGCTCTTACGTGAAAGTAACGCATACTTCGCGTGATCGCATATATGGCCACCAACAGGCAACCAAGTGCGACAAGCACTGTTGCCAAGAATGGTGTTGCCTGCCATGCCACCACCGATTTGAGCGCAACCCACCGGGGCGCTAACAGAACACAACTCAACGCCGCGGCGAGGATGGCTAGATTCAAAATCAAGTTGCGAATGTAGATGGCAATCACCGTCCACATATCGGCGCCGAGCCAACCAAGTTTTGGCGTCAAGTAATTGCTAAACCGACGCAAAAAATGAATCTCCGGCGCCTCGGTATGCCCAGGCTGTCGCACCCACGCCGGATCCAGATTCTCCCGAACGTCCTTCGCTCCTCGGCGATAAATCCACGCCATGAGCCAGCTCGCGATGTAACCGCCTCCAGATACGCTGGACAGGTAGTTGAACCTCGACAGCAGCTTCATCCGTGCGAGTGACTGAAGCACGCCTAGATTGAACGTGGCGCTACGGATACCGCCGCCCGAAAATGCGAGGCCGACCAGTTGTTCCCGGTGTGCACGCGCAGTCGGAGTCTCGCCTGGCTTTCTATCCTCCCCTCTGATCCGATCTAACTCCTCACTTAAAATGTGTCCAAAATCGTGAGACCACGATTCCGGCGTAGAAGGTGTGGATGACATACAGGGGTATCCACTACTGGGTAGGGAGCAACTCCAGCACTTGCCGTTGAAACTTGGAAATATCCACTGTGACTTGCAAATCAAAACAGCTTAGTTAACGGCGGAGCAACTGAAACAGTTGCGGAACAGTTTCTGGTCTCTTTGTAGGCGCTGATTTGTGTGCCGACGACTATCTTACTAGCGGCTTATCAGGTTCCACCCATAGTAAAAAGTTAGTTGCTCCAAGCAAAAGACCCCGCTATTTGGGTGCCTATATGGATATATCTGTTGAAAAATTGCAACAAGCCGTCGGGATTCGTCGTCAGATGGACGCTCTGCAAAAGCGCCTCGACTTACTGTTTTCAACTACAGCTTCAAATGCTTCCTCCCCAAAAGGCCGCCGAAAGGTATCGGCGACCACGCGGGCAAAGCTGGCCGCCGCGGCGAGAGCACGCTGGGCAACGAGAAAAGGAAGAATCGGAACTGCACCGACTGGGAAAAGAAAGAGCGGACTAACGCCAGCAGGAAGAAAGAAGCTTTCACAGCTGATGAAAGCTCGCTGGGCGGCACGCAAAAAAGCTGCTGACAAAAAGTAGCCTCGCGTACGACCGGTCGCCGATCGATCTTATCGGAACGCGTGGTCAGATGCTTTTCTTTTTGGGCTAAGTTTACTCTTCGCTTGCTTTGGGCTTGGTGGTCGTGCCTAACACATAGCCGACGATTCCACTTAATATAGCACCTGTGAGATTGCCCTGTAACCTGTCAGCCAGGCTCAAAACAACAGTTGCAGCGATGACTCCCATGACTGCCACAACCTTAAAGAAGGAAGGATTGACCAGTATCTCAGTAATGCTTTCGTTCTTGCGCCAAACAGCAAGCCAGAAAATGCCCCACATTGCTACTAAGCCCGAAGTGGCCAAGATCGACAACCTCCAAATGTCTTCCGCGTTCATTACAACGAGATCACGGAGCCTTCTCCGGGATTTGTTTTGGATCTTTGTCCACTTCATTGGCGAGGGCAGGACGCAGATGGGTGAGCGACTTCAGCATGTTGAACCAGAACGGGGCTCCCAGGCTGAGCAGCGCCGCCGAGATAAGAATCCCCAAGAGGCGATGCTTCGGCCAACTCCAATTGCCGTTGGTCGTAAAAAGGTGAGGCCAGCATCCTTTCCAGCCCGGGCTTATTTGGAGTGGATAGGGAGTCGGTAAAAGATCGAGGCCGCTGGTCGCGACAAGCTTTTGCATTGTCGCCAAATACGCATCGAGTTTGGCAGCAGTGACCTGGCGTTCGTATGCTGCAAGAATCGCCTGCTGCTGCGCATCCGTTGCAAGCTTCCCTGTAAGCCAGGTCTTTGCCTCATCCATCGACGCGAAATCTGCATGATCGTCCAGTTCGTTCGGTAGTTGCTGGTACGTTTTACGCAACTCGGCGATCGTCGCTTTGTGCGTCGCCTTGTCAATTACGGTGCGCTGTGTGTCGTTAAGCACCTTGTCGGCCTGCTGCTGGATGGTACCTGACGCCGCTACCAGTTTAGAGCGCATGTCCGAGTCGGTCGAGATACGCTTGATCAAGTCGATAGTATCGAGTTGCAGCACAAACGCGGCGATAAAGGCGGCTCCGACGGTGATCCAGCGTGTATGGAGCGCGAACCACTGCTGTGCGCGATCCTGGGCCGAGTTAAACCACTTCTCGAGGTTGACAAAAGCCGCATCCGTCGCAGTGGCATACCCTTCGATCAAGGCTTTAGCTTGATCCACGTCCTTGCCGACGAGTGTTACCACCTGCGGTTCGATCGCCTTGGTTGTACTTGGCGCTGCCGTTTCCACCAAGCGGTTAAGGACGGTTTTGGCCGTGTCCTGCCACGCTGGCTGCGCTTGATCCCTCCCGGCACCCGTGTCAGCAGCTGGCTTCGTCCACTCGCCGTTCTTCATCTGTTGGAGGATATCGTACAGCTCATCAGCGCGAATCGCAGATGCAGTCTTCCACTTCTGCCTCAACCACCCCAGCACCCAAATCCGGTCCCACCACTTCGTTGTCATCGACATCGCCGAGTCCGAAATCACAGGGTGAGTCAGAATCTCTTTCACCAGTTCCTGCGCGGGCCCGGGAGGTATAGTCGGAGCGATCTTGTTCATCATCACCTGGAGCGCATCCGCGAGATTCTTTCCACGTAATCCTAGAAGCGATGAAACCATTTGGGTAACAATCGTGATCAGGAGACTGACAACCAGCATCACGACCGCGAATCCTATCAATGTATCGAGTTGTTTGAGCACGGCGTTCTTCCTTGTTGTCCTAGCTGAGCACTACGAGCAACACGCTCGGTGCGGAGAGCCGCAACGATCCCTCCCGCTACCGACATGGCCCGGGACGAAAGGCAAATCACAGCGAGATTGAAAAACATGCGAGTGCTACAATCCGGTTTGGCTTTCTAAATTTTAACATGTGAGAGCCGCGCATAGGTTTTCAAGAAGGTTTGACTGATCTTTCAGACCACGATGCGAAACTGAACCTGCGCACTCCCGTCTGTTTTGAGAAATTGATCAAGCGCCAGTGTTAGGTCGATCTCCGCTGAGAGATGTTCTGCGGGGCCGACATCGACGATTGGAACGCGTGCAAATCTTCCGCTCTGAGGATTAAAAATCTCGACGGATGCAGCCAACAGTTGCGCTGAATTGCTTAGGTCTGATCCAAATGTTGCAACCAGCCGACTGCGCTTCAAAGAGGCACCGAATACATCACTGTTAGTTTGCGTGACTTTCAGAAGTTCGGAACCCGTGCCTTCGTCTTCGGAATCGTGTTTGCCGAATTGCGTAGCCTTGCAACTCACGACTTGAACGTCCGACGGAAAACCGTTGAAGTTTTCCACCAAGAGAGAGTCAGGAAGAACACGGGCGAGCCAACAATATTGTGCCGACTGGACGGTTTGTGTATTCCCTTGTTTCACGCGGTGCTGACGTACGGTTTTGGAACCGAAATTAGTTGAACCCCGGATCGCAGTTAGTGTTTCCTGGGCGTCGATCACAACAGTTCCATCGGAGAAGCTGGTCTCTGTCCCAGTGAGACCAGTTGTATTAGAGGAACTCCCCAGAAATGACCCGTGGCTGCTGTCGGTGCTAAATGGTTTAGATTCGATTTGCGCGACTCCTGGGGTTGGGCTTGGCGGTAGGACTGCAGCAAGCGGCGGTGCAGGCGGGATAAAGCCGTTGACAGCGGCCGCACGGCACGCAGCTATGTTGATCTGCTGATTTGTCGCGAAAACGGGGGCAAAAAACAATGGCGTTAGGCCGCTGGCAGCTAGTCGGCTCTCGGCGGCCGCTTGTTGCTCATCAGTATCGATCGGATCCGTGAGTTGGTGCAGTGTAATTTGAGGTAAACTGCTAGGTTCAAATACAAATGAAACAACGTTGAAGGGATTACCCTGCACCGTTCCTGCCACAACGGATGTTAGGCCGGCACCCGCTTGCTCGCTTTGTTGGATGAATTGTTCCAATGCCGAGAGTGGATCAGCGATACGTCTCGTCCGAATAATTGGCATTTTAATTCTCCGATAGTTTTATTTGGCGTGTTGAAGAGCGGTCAAAATTCTCACTCCTTGTTCCATTGTCGTAGTCTCCATTAGCATCCCGGTTATTTCCTCTTGCGGATTTGGGCTTGCCACAGAGTTAGGTTCCAATTCCGTCAGCGCCTTTTGAGCTTGGTCCTTTGAAAGTGATCGCAGAATATCACCACCGGATTTCACGACCGCTTGGATATTGTCTGCCCGAGTTAGACCTTGCGGGATTGGTTTGCTGACGACAACGGTCTTCAATGTTTGAACATGAGCGGTTGGTGCGGCTGCATTTATGACAGTGGGATTCGGCTTAAGGCTATTACTCTGCGTCTCAGAGTTTGTTTTCTCCGTCGCCGCTTTTTCGATAATATCTTGGAGCGCAGCGACAAAAGTTCCGGCATTATAATATGTCGCAATGTCAATAAGTCCTTGCTGGACGGAGTAAACCGAGAGCGGATTGGGGCCAATTGGGTCAGTCTTGGTCATGCTTGCCTGGAGCCTGAGAAGCTGCGTGGCGCGGTTCGCGCGCATCTTGGCAAAAATCGCGGTGAGACTTTGATCTTGGAGTACCTTTGAGTTGAACGCGACGCCCGTTGAGGTGATGCCGCTAGAGATCGCGGAAAGAACGGTCTTGACGTCCTCGACCTTGGAGATAGCGGAGATGCTGCTCAAGGTGGTGGCGGTCACAGCGCTGCCGAAATCGGCATAGGCCTTTTTGTCGTAAACGAGCTTTTCCCAATGGTAATAATTCAGATCGACTAAGAGAATCAGGTCATTCAGCAGTTCGTTTCTGCTTTCCCCTGTGTTATCGGTCTTTGCGATGTCGATCTCCTTCTGTAAGGCTCCAGGCGTGCCAAATCTATCCTGCAAGCGCTTCAAATTTTCATTTCTGACTCCCAGAAGGACTTTGCTTTCCTGCGTCGCGCAACCGGAAAGGAGCAGGGTGAGTACGAATAAAAAAGGGGATAGTAAATGTGATTGGATCATCTAGATTTGATGGGTAGGTGTTGGGACTGAGTAGGGCAGGATCTGCGTCTCTGCGGCATCAACTCGCGTAAAAACTCTTGAAACCTTTCGTCGTGTTGCCCCAATCCGCCGCGCCGGACTGAAATGGTTCCGGTTGAATCGTGAAATCGTCCAACCATTCCAAAGACGTGAGCGTGGCGCGTATGATGACGTAGACATGATTTTCCTTCGTCGCTACAAAGCCAAAGAGGAGTGGCGCGACGGCACTGAGAAAATGAGACAGAGAAAATGGACCAAGTTTAAGGCTCCTTGGCAAAAGTGCTCTAACTGTTGCAACCATATTCAAAATTTTAATTTGCTCAGTTCTGACGCCTGGCTTTGCACAAGCTGTTGATAGCCATCCATGCTATGGTCGCCTACATCGGTACGGACGTTCGCGGCGATGCTGAAGAAGTCTTGAAAGCTTTCGATAGTCCGCGAAAGAAAGCTGTTCCATTCGGGGCTCTGAAGCTGTGGGACCCCGTTGTTGTCGAAATGAATCATTCGGCCAACATCAGAGTAATCCCAACCACGGAAAGGAACTCGTGGAACCAAGTCTTGTTTGTTGACGAAGCGGTAGGTTTTAAGATGAAGTAGCTGATCGTAGTTTCCGCAGAAAGGAAGTAAGCCGATCCGCGGCTGCCCAAAAGTATAAATGCCACTAACGGGACGAATCACATTGTGAGGCAACATCGAAAACGCAGCTCCGGCGAGCACGGCAAGAGCACCGCCTAAGCTGTGGCCCGTAATCCAAAATGTGCGCTGAGGCACGGTCGCCAAGCTCGCGAGGTTCACATTTCCGGCGGGACGCGGTGCGACGGCCGCAAGCGCGGCATTTATGTCGTCCCACGCGTCCCGCAACGCATGACCGAAGCCAGCGTGCACATCGCCCACTTCTGGCCCACCTTCGAAAAGCCAGTTGAATCGAACGGGGGTAGCTTGAAGGTCATCCATCCAATCTTTGGTGTCGAGTGTGCCGCGAAAAGCGAGGATCGCGAATTTGTCGCAGCTGGCAGCGAAAGCATGAAGACCGGCGAAATCCTCAGTGAGATCGATCCATTGGAAGTTCGGTAGACCGAGCGCAGCAGCTCGCGCAAGTGCGGCGGGCTCATCCAGGTACGCCGCCTGCGCCGCAGACGCGAGCAGTAGGGCGTTTTTCGCGCTGAAAGAAGTCGCGGCAGGTTCAAAGTCAGCCATAATTCCGTTCCCACGCAGTATTAACGTCGTCCGGTCCTAAGCTGAGAGACTAGCAAACTGATGCCGATAAGAACGAGTGAAACACTTTGTGAACAGTTCGAAATGCTTGAAGCCACGCTTCAACTAGTTTTGATAGGAATGTGATCCGTGTACATGAGAATACGATCGGGGCTCAGCCGAAAGGATTTTACTCTCGGCTTTTTCCGTCACCTGCGGCGCCACTGGGAGTCCGCGAGGAGGAAAAGCTTATCAAGCTTGGCGAGGCAATGCGCTACGACGTTGAGCGTGAAGGGACGCTGACGCCTCGAGTTGGATACACGTACTTTAGCCAGTTTGTTGGTCACGATCTAACGCACGACAACACGCCCCTAAAAGGCCCGTATCTAGATCCCGAACTAACTTCGAACGATCGGACGCCATATCTCGATCTCGAGCATCTCTATGGAGGCGGGCCGCAACGCGCGCCGGCTCTTTATCAAGGAGATCCGGGGAGGGAGACATTCAAACTCGGAGCAACCACGCCAACGGGTTATCTCCGCGATCTTCCTATAGAGAACGGAACCATCTTAATTGGTGACCAGGAAGACACGCGCAACCTGGACAATTTCATTCTCAGGCAGCTCCACGTCGTTTTTCTAAAATTCCACAACGAGGCGGTCAAACAGCTTAGCGCCAAGCCCTCCACGATAATAGGGATCGAGAATCTCGGTCCCGGTACGATTTTTGAACGGGCGCAGCGACTCGTTCGATGGCACTATCAGTGGATTGTTCGGCACGATTTTCTGCCGAGGATTTTGCACACCGGTGTTTGGAACGGCCAATTGAGAACAATTCGTCCGAATTCCGGATCCAACGGCCGCTTTTCCATCCCGATCGAGTTTTCCTTAGCAGCATTCCGATTCGGGCACAGCATGGTGCGCAATGCCTATGGCTTAAACTGTCGTCAAAAACGTGTCGTTTTGCCGGAACTGATGGCGCTGGGGCACAAGCCCTCACCATTTTCGGATGATTTTATGATCGAATGGGGTCGGTTTTTCGATGGGTTGCCAGCGTCCGGTCCGGTTGCATCCAGTTCGTTTATCGACACGTCCATCGCCGCGCCGTTACATGACTTGTCCCCCTCGACCATCCGCCTGTCCAGCAAGATGGAGCATTCGATGAAACCTGTGCGCCTTCCCGTGCGAACGCTATTACGGGGCGCCCGCGCGCGATTGCCATCTGGTCAGGAAGTAGCTAACGCGCTCGTCAAGCGAGGAATAATCAAACCGCAGGAGTGCCTTACAGGCACGCAGCTGACACAAGATACATTTAATCATTCGGGCAGCGTCTTGCACCAAATTGGCCTCGAAGGGAACACTCCCCTCTTCTACTACTTACTTAAAGAAGCCGAAATAAACGGGACAGGCTTAACTCTAGGTCCCATCGGGAGTTACATTGTGGCTGAGGTGATATTAGGAGCACTGCGGGCCGATGCTGATAGTTACATCTCTGTCTTTGGTCCAGACTGGAAACTACCGCTGTGGCGCTTTCCAAACGGATCAGCTGAACCGGTTCACTCATTGATCAGAATCATTCGATTAATCGGGGATGACAGACTCCTACCAGAGTGTGAAGCAAAATGGCGCAGTCTCATGCTTGGCTAAAAACGACAGCTTCGTACCTTGAATCTCTTCCCCAAGACTAAAGGAACTTTCGATGATTATCTCCGACGAGGAGTTTTTCGCTATTGTTCGAGCGGCTGCTAGTTGCCAAGATTTCCTGCATCGCAAGAAGAGGGAGCCTTGCTCAATGGCTGGTGCGGCCCGAACCTCGAGCGGCCTCCGCGGGGCCCTTTCTGAACGACTGCGCGTTGAGATTCCGGTGTGGGCGAATGAGCTACGAGAAATGTTCGACGCTTTGCCAAAGTTCGAGTTCAGTTCGCGAAATGCCTCGCCTTTGCATAAACTTTGCAAATGTGGTGCACGGTACGGATCGAAGAAATTAGAAGCACGGACTTCTCTTGAGCTGCTTGCCTTGCTTTCGCAAAAAGCAAGAGCACATCTTGAAAGAGAGCTGGAACGACGAATCGTTAGAGCAACGAGACCATCGTTTGCGTTGGAGCTGAATGCCTTTCGGCTCGCATTTCGGGCCATTTACAGTCAGCGAGAGATCGAGCTTCCTGAGGTGATGATGGAAAAGTTTCTTGGGAAAAAACCTTGCGAACGCCTCTTTCCAATGTTCAAGAGATTTCCAGTATTAGCCAAACTCTGGCACGTACTGATATCACAATGGATTGATGAGACTGCAGAACTGCTTTTGAGATTTAGCGCCGACCGAGCAACGCTATCGCGAAGTTTTCTGGCTTCTCGGTCGATCGACAAAATCATTGATCTCCGTTCTGGGCTGTCAGATCCGCACAATGGCGGCCGCACCGTAACGCTCATTCGATGCAAGGGGGGCTCAATAATCTATAAGCCGCGCCCAGGACATGGAGAACGAGAATGGTTCAAGTTCATTCATTATCTTAATGCTAAAGGCCTTCAACCCAACTTGCTAGCAGCTAAGGTCCTATGCCGGATTGGTTATTGCTGGATGGAATATGTTCCTGCTGCACCGTGCAAAAATCAGGCGACCGCACGCCGATTTTACCAGCGCCTCGGCGAAACAATCGCAGTCGCCTACCTTCTTCAGGCGGTTGATTGCCATCGAGATAATGTCATCGCTTCGAGTGAATACCCTGTCCTTGTCGATGCAGAAACTCTGTGGCATGTGCCACGCGGTAACAAATCTCAAACTTCTCTTGAGATGCTGTGCCAAACGGGGTTTGTTTCAGCCTCACACCAACGCTCGAGCTATCAATATCGAAGCAGCGTTTTGGGAAATGCCAAGTCAGGTCGACATATTCCCCGAATTGGCCCCAAGCGGCTTAATGCCAAACGATACAAACACGAGATCATCACGGGCTTTGAGAGAGCTTGGCGCTGTATTTTTCGAAGCGCCGGTCGGCACACCGCTCGTACCGACCGTTGGCGCCGACTCAACAATCTGACACAGCGTCGAATTTATCGGCCTACCAGGAATTACGATGCCATCAGGCGAGCTTCGATCCAACCACCTGCTCTCCGATCCGGAGTTGAACGAGATCTCCTTATCGCGCGCTTGTGCGATCGACGCGAAGCTCCGTTAAGAGTGCTCTGCGCAGAAGTCACCGCATTGAAGCGGCTTGATATTCCGTATTTTCGTAAGACAGTCGCTCGACGGCCGATTTTTGACAAACGTGGTCGGCTTTCCGAAGTAATTGAAGCACTGGCTCATACCATACATTCGTGAGCAGCGCTTTTTACTCTAACTAGATCGCTAACTTCTCCAGTTGACGTAGGTGCACACGCCAAAATCCTCGGCGCTGCGCACTTCGGGTGCCCCGTCTTGAGGGGGGATAAAATCCGGAACTGAAAGAATTAGCGTCTTCAGTCGTTCCTCCGGTGTGAGAAACTGAATCTGGAAGTCGGATGGGAACTCTATTCCCCCGACTTCACCAACTGCCTTCTTAGCCGATTCAGGCGATACAAGGCAGCGATCTCGGAATTTGACGTCCGAACCGGCAAGTGTAAGCACGGATGTCAAACGATCGAGTTTTTCATTATTACTAAGTTCGTCCCAGCGTTTTTTAGCGGTCATTCGTTATTCCTCCATCTTTTTGTAGTTTAATACTGCGCGATTGCAATTGAGTTGTGTGATTTCAGCCGCATATCTGTCACTTTTTTGCGTAGATCTTCAATAATTGCCTCAAGATCCGGACTTTTCCGCAGCGCATCAAAGCGGGGATCCAAGGCGAGTGATCGATAGTCGATCCAACCTAAGCTCACCGCTTTGCGCAAGTGTTCAAATGAGGGTTGCAACACGCCAAGCGAAGCCTCAACCGCAGCTAGACGATAAAACGCCTCCGGGCTTTCGGACTCTCTGTTAACGGCCACCCTTTCATCTACAAGGCAATGCTCAAGAAGATCTATCGCACCCTTTCTGTCTCCTAATGCCTGTCTTATCCGACCTAAAGCTGATCGATAGCTAACCGCACCATAGTACGAGCCACCGCCTCCAGAATCAATTCCTGCAAGGTGCCCGTAGAGTTCCTCTGCCTTGTCAAATCTTCTAGCAAAAAATTCGACTTGCGCTGATATTTGATCAGCATCACCGCCAGTGCCATCCCCACGGCCTGTTCTCCGGCAGATTTCCCGTGCTCCATCAAAGTTGTGTTCCAACAACTTCATGTGACAAATTCCCACGGGCCCCTGAGCGTCAGCAGGGCGCAACTCGGCTGCTCGATTATATGCCAGCAAAGCCTTTTCATCATTGCAAAGCTTGACCAAGCAATCCCCAATAACTGCGTCAACTTCGCTCGGCCTTTCGGCCAACTTGGAGGCAAGCCTATACCAACTAACAGCCTGATCGGGATGCCCCATCATATCATGCGTTAGGCCAACGAAACGAACGACTTTCTCCTCCAAGCCTCCGATTTCAATGGTTCGCAGCTGCTCTTCCAGCGCTTCTGAGAACTTTCCCTCCTGATAATAGACGCCAGCCAAGGCCCTATGCGCGTCAATTGAACTTGGAGACAATTGAATTGCTTTACGCGACTCTTCTTTCCCAAGCTCCAGAAAACTGAAGTCGGAGATATAATGAGTACGCCCGGTTGCTGCAATTGCGAGGTAAGAATGAGCAAGGGACGAGCTGGGCTCCACTTGCAAGGCCTTTCTGAACAGAGCTATTGCCCTATCGTAATCAGAAGCCGTGTAGTGAGACATAAATTCGCGGCCAGCCATTATAGCTTCTTTCGCAGCGTCAGCGCGCAAGCCGGGGTCAATCGCCGATTGTGTTATATTTGACCAATCTCTGGCGCTCAAGATGCCATCAATTGCTTGACTAATATCTTTCGTAGCAATATTCGCCGTTTTGCTGCTCATCTCGTTTTCATAGACACGCGCAAGCAGCGGTTCACCAGTTGTAGCGTTAAGCAGCCGGAGAGAGATGCGCTTCTTGCCTCGAACGGTGCGTTCAGTGCCGGTCAGCACGGTGCGGGTTTTTGCTGTCTCGCCAACTCTTCGGATCTGTTCAGCCGTTCGCCAGTCAGTTGATGGCAGTGCTGGCATTGTTCGCACCCGCGCTGGATCTACGAGATCCAGCTCGTGTTGTAACGAACTCGCAATTGATTGGGTCAATGCGTCGTCAGGAGCGATCTTATCTAAGTCGAAGAATGGCAACACCGCCACTGAACGCGCAGCCAACGCACTCTCCCGCGCGGCGGATTGAAGCTTCCAGCCATGGATCTGCCATGGGATCGATATCGCGCTTATTACGAGGAAGAAAGTGAGGGTAGAGGCGATTCCACGGTTGCGGCGGAACCATCTCCAGAGACGAGTCAGGACGCTCACCGGTCTTGCAATAATGGGGCGACACTCCAGCCAATTTTGTAGGTCTTGGGCGAGGCTCGCCGCAGATTGATACCGTGCAGCGGGTTCGCGTTCCAAGCAGCGTGCGCAGATTGTTTCTAAGTCGCGATCAAGGTGCGGCGCGAGCAAACGTAGCTTAGGGGCAGGCTTTTCCGCCGCCTGCCGAATAACATTAAGCGCATGCTCGCCTAAGAATGGCGGTCTCCCGGTCAAAAGTTCGAACAAAATGGCGCCTAAACTATAGACGTCAGCGACGACCGTTAACGGTCGACCCGGCCCTGCGGCCTGCTCCGGAGCTATGTAGCCGGGAGTTCCAAAGATGGTTAGTGTACGGGTTAGCTCGCTCGAGGTATCGAGCCATTTTGCGAGACCGAAATCGCTGACCATCGGTTCCGATCGATTACTGAGAAGGATGTTGCTCGGCTTGAGATCGCGGTGAAGAACGCCCTGTTCGTGAGCATATTGAAGGGCAAGGGCGACCTTCGCCATCAGCAAAATGCTTTTCCGAGGATCCCTGTGGTAAGCCTCACGAGCCTGCAGGAGACTTCCGCCGGCGGCATATTTCATCGAAAAAAAAGGAAGCCCGTCTTCGCTCTCGCCGACATAGTAGATGGGAACGATGTTAGGGTGATCCAACTTAGCCGCCGTTTCTGCTTCGCGATGGAAACGCGCGAGCGTCTGATCCGAGTCGGCGTGATAACTTAGAACACGTTTCAGAGCCACGATGCGCTGAGAACCCATCTCGCGAGCTCGATAGATTACTCCCATTCCTCCGCGGCCGACCTCATCCAGGATCTGGAAGTTTCGGATACGCCAGCTCGCGTCTCGACCGTGTAGGTCAGTCAGCAAGTCCTTGAAGGTTTGCTTTCCTACGTCAACTGCATCCTCATCGAGTGCGCCCTGCAGAAGGCATTTCACACAAAGCCCATTGCTAAGGCGTAAGACTGAGTTGCAGTTCGTACATTGTTTCGACTCATCCAAACGACTAGCCGGAGAATCGGAAGATTCCATGATCTTTAGGCTGCGATAGTAGAAAGCGCCGTACACAAATATCGAACTTCGTCATCGACGTCGGCCTTGTTTTCAAGAGTTTGCGCAATCTCGTCCCGGAGGAGCGTTCTGTACCGCCTGCGAAATTCGTGCATTAGCCTTTTCACGGAGCTCGTCGAGACGCCCAGTGCAGTCGAGAGACATCCGTACGAAATATCCGTTCTGTAGGCAGTAAGATGGTCGCCCAAAACCTCATACAGGTGGCGGCGACCGCTGCCCTCGCATTCTTCACGTAATCGGCGCAGAGCCTGTTCTGCTACGGTCGCGGCCCAACGGAAATCAAAAAGGGCCTCGGCGGAGCAAGACTCAAAGGCCCGTGCGGGAATGGACAATTGCGAAGGTGCCCCTGCCATCCACTCCTCCCACGAAACAAATTCGATGTCGCCGCCACGTTTACGCCTATGACTTTTGACGTCCGCATTGATCAAAAAGTTTTTCAGCGATTTAAGCAGAAGCGATCGGAATCGCCCTCGGCTTGGATCAGCGGTCTCCAAAATTTTGCCCTTCAGAATCACCAAGAAGAAGTCTTGGGTAAGGTCCTCTGCATCAGTCGCCACATAGCCGCTACGGCAGATGAATGTAAAAATCGGTCGCCAATAAATTTGGCAGAGCTGCGCCAGAGCGTCGTGCGCCGCGCATCCTTCATCACCCGAGATCCGACCGTTGAGAATCAGACTCCAGCGAGTCGTAGCGAACTCCGCCGGATGACTTCCGCGCTCTAATGCGCTATCCGATTTCACGCGATGAGCGTGCCAAAATTCAAATTCTCTCTCAAGCTAAAAATCGCTGCGCCGCTCAGCCATTTCTTCACACACAAAGCTTCAACGTCGCGGACGAACTTCGGTCGGCAAACGTTGTAGTACCTTATGCATGAATCATCTGTCTGACGGAAATGGGCACTTGGAGCGGCCAGCCCTCCTGGGGTTCCCGGCTCTTGAGGCTATAACGCTGCGGACGGATGCAATGGAGCAGAAATCGGCGCTCATTTTGCGGCTTCTGCGGCAAAGAGCGCAAGAGAATCGCACCAAAAACCGGCAGCCCTTCTACTCCATTCGTGCGGTTGCAAACCATTTCGCGGTTCCCGTTACGACGGTGTCTCGTATCTATGGCCGACTAAAAGACGAGGGTTTGCTTGCCCCCGTATGGGGTTCGAAGACGTTTCTTGAATCCACTGAGATCGATAAGCAGTCGCGAATTCGCGCCGTGGTTGCATTGCCAGCTTCGCTAAGCTCCTTTTGCTCCGCACGAAATTACCGAGCGTTTTTTCTGACTATGCGCGACGTGCTCTGGCGACTCGGGTTCGCAACGCGGCTTCTGTTTTACGAAGGACACGACGCTGAACAGCCAAGTTTCGCCGAGCTTGTTCTCAGTTATAGGATCGACGTTGTTATTTGGTACATGCCGAACCAGAAGTGTAATGATACCGCTGCATCTCTCATCGATCATGGGATACGGTTGATCACGATCGGCGATTGTCTGCCGAGCCGCCGCCAACTTTGCTATTACCCAAGTCGGCAGCGAGCCGTTAAGAAAGGGCTTATTGCCTGGCAAAAAGCTGGAGTTGCTTCGGTCACCGTGGTGCGCGCTACTAGTTGCAAGCCCGTTGCTAAACTCTCCATGATTGAGGCGTGTTTGCGCGAAACAGACATGCGCTATGCTTTTGCAAACGTCGGATCAGGTTTCCAACGAAATAGATTGAATACTTTCTCCCAGCGCAAAGGTAACGCATTCATTTTCCCTTCATCCGAGCTCGTAGTGCAATTCGCCTCACGAGATCCTGCAGGATTCGAACAGCTCATAAACCATTCTCGCGTCATGCTTGTGGAAGGACCTGTTGATTTTCCGGCTTTCGACACTATCGATGGATTACTCGATTTAATCGAAATTGACTGGCAAGTGGCGGCAGGACAAATCGGCCGCGATCTCCTCAATTTGGGCCGGCCTCCCTCGACCGGACCGATTACATTTGAAGCGCAGTGGCGTCCGCAACGACCGCTTGGCAGAGGCACTCGCAACGTCTGATCTTTCACGAGCCTTCGACGATCATAACTTTTAATTAACGCCCCCCATCGGGGGTTGAGCCAAGTGCAATCAAAAACGTAGCGACAGGAGGTTTGCTTAGGAGTGAGACGTTGATTTGTGTCAGTTAGACCGAGTATCGCCGAATCGCTCGTGCTCCAGACCAAAGGAGCTTGCCGCGGCGACGCGGTTTTCCACGCCGAGCTTAGGATAAACTCGCTCCAGGTGTTTGTTGACTGTCGCCGAAGCTATCCCGAGAATTGAGCCGATCTCGGCATTCGACTTGCCACGTGTAAGCCAGAAAAGCACTTCACGTTCACGTGGGGTAAGCTGTCGATGGCGACGTGATCGCTCCTCGCTTTTCCCCCTAATTAACTCGAATAGCACAACCAGATTGTTGTCTGTATAAGATTGTTCCCGTTTGAGATAGAGTCGTGCTCTAGTCGTTTGTGCAACGAGAGATCGGCCCCGGTTCATTGCGTTGTGCTTTGATACCCATCTCAAGACCGTGCTTGGCAATACTCCCACCCGCGCTGGTCGACTGAAGAACTGCTTCAACCATCGGCGCGCTGTTGGCTCGGCAAACTGAATCTTGCCGCCAGGCGCGGCGATCAGCAGGGCCCGTCGCCTCCATTTCGCCCGATGTTTTGTGGCAGACCGGTTCGGCACTCTACTATGTAATACGGCTTTTACCGACCGAAGTTCGCGAAAAATTTAAGAAACGTTTTTGCGAGGGAAGGCTGCAAGACCTCCTAAGCAAAACTGTGCGGCGTTTGCCGTATATACAGTTGAGTCACGATCTGCCAAAAATCATCGCGTGAAACTCCTCCCGGTGCAGCTGTTGCAACCGGCATTTGTCGCGCAGCGCGACTTCTCATTGATTGACCCACCAACCATGAAAGAACCAATTATGAATCTTCTCTGTCGATTTGTTGGCTTGGCCGTTTTCGCCAGTGCCACCTTTTTCCTATCTGAACAACTCCTTGCGCAAACGGTCGATGCAACCGCGACTGTTCAAGCGACTATCCAATTCAGTAACGGCCAAAGCGTAACCGTCACTGATTTCTCAAATTTGATCGGCGTTCAGCCGAACGACTTTGTTAATATCACGATTCAGTTCACCCCAGACGCCATTGGCGAACCGGTCATAGTTGAGGCGCTTGACGGCGGCCCCGTTAGTACCGGCAGCAGTATACGAGTCGTCGAGGCTGACGGCAGTCTCAGCTTTGCGTTTCTCGCAGCTGCTAATCCCGGACCGAAGTCAATTGGCATTCGGGGAGGAGCTGGAACTTTCCGTCTGCAATTTTGGGTGCTCGATCTTGCAAATCCACAGAACAATCCTCCGGTAATCACGGCGGTCAACCAGGGTTAAAAGCCTCAAGCAACTACCTATGAAACTCAAACTGCTTTTCACATCCCTTGCTGTCGCTGTCTTCACGCAGCCAGCTTTGTTCGCCGAGACGGGCGATGATAATCCAACCGGCGTCACCGGCACTTACAACGGAGAAGTCACGACCGGTGGCGCCTACGATTCCTACACGGCCAACGCAAAGCGTGTGGTGGAAGACATCGTCGTTCCCGGCAGTGTCGGCGCCTATCCGCTCAAGTGGGCGCGCTACTTTAACAGTCATCTGATCTATGCCGACAATACAATCGGCGGGGCATGGAGATTTTCTTATAGCGATTACATGCATTTCGGCTCTGTCGATCCCTGCACGCCAGATGGCCGCCGCATCCTCAAGCATGGGTTAGAGACTTACGGAGTGGAGGATTGGACCGAGACCCTGACGGACCCCAATACATTTCTGGTGACGGGAGAAATTTTGCATATGGCGGATGGCGGCAAGGTTATCTCGAATCACGCTAGCTATTCAGGCACAAGCAGTGGCTACTATTATCCTGTCCAGATCATCGACCCTTACGGGCAAGTTACGACGTTAAGTTGGACTGTCTTAAGCAGCGGACTGCGCCGCCTCGACAAAGTCACAGAGCCGGGCGGCCGTTACTTGCAAATCAATTGGGACACGACCTCCATAACCAGCGTTCAGGCCTTTGATGGCATTGCCGGACACACGACGCCGATGCAGTCGGTGACCTATGCGTGGACTACGCAGACCTTGTCATTGCCAGATGGGACCCATCCTAATTCGTACAAAGTTCTCACCGGAGTGAATTATAGCGATGGTACGTCTGCGACCTACACTTACATCGAGGGAAATTATCCCGTACCATGCTCAACCCCCCAACTCTGGTTTTACTCGGCTCTTTTAAAAACTGCCGATGACTCTCATTACGCCGGACCGATGAAGCAAATCGCGTACAAATACGCTGCGACCGGCAACAAAACGAGAATTTTGAGCGAAAACCATCTTGTGAACGGCGCAGCTTCCGAAGCGGTATCAACGCTTACGGGAGATCAAAGCACCGGGTCGACCACAAATGAAACTGAAACACGTGGAGATGGCCAGCAAAGGAACTTCACCTATTACAAGGTGCCAGGAAGTGGAAACTGTGCCGGTCAGACGCCACCCGACCCTACTCCAACAGATGGAAAGTTATACACTTATACTGACTTTCAGGTACACACGACCACGTTGACCTACGAAACCAATGACGCCCTTGGGTCAGCCGGATTTATCACGTCCGTAGCGGATGCGAACAATCACACGACGACTTACACCCGATCCGCTCTCTCCTGGGCGATTTTGCGCATTACTCATCCGGACGGCTCCCACATCGATCAAACCTATACGGACGAGTCCCATCCGTACTACTTGACTAGCAGAACGGACGAAAATCTACACCGAACGGATTATACCCGTGATACAAACAACCGGATCATTCGTAAGGATTATCCGGCCAATCCAGTCTCCGGAGTTCGCGAATACGAGACGTTTACCTACAATAATTTCGGTCAGACGGTAACGCATCGAATGCGAAACGGCGCTTACCAGCACTTCGCTTACGATGGCAGCACGAGTTTAACACTCCCGGCAGGCAGCCGAGGGCTTCTCACCGATAAATCGAATCCAACTTGGACTTCAGACCCAGCGACAGCCATCTCCAGCGAGCCTAAGACGCACTACGATTATTACACGTCTGCCGATTACAACGGCGTCTGGACCGATCGCGTCAAAACCGAGACTGACCCGCGAGGATTGATTACTCAGTTCGACTATGATCGTACTCTCGATGCCAATGGGCAGAATAGCGGATTTTCAACGAGTCAAACGCCAGTCGGCGGTCGTGGGCTAACGACTCGCGTCACGCATCCCGATGATACGCACAACGGCCTTTACCCGAACGGGACGTATCAGTCCTTTGCCTATGACAAGTATGCGAACAAAGTGTGGCAGGAAGATGAACTGCGCGAAAGGGTGAGCTATATCTACGACGATTACAGGCGCGTACTCACTATTATCAATCCGCTCAACCAAACCGTGGTCAACACCTACACCCCAACCAATGGGACAAACACGTCTCCTTACGTTCACACGACTAGCTCTATTTACACTACTACGACGCCCACGGACATCGTGACCAAGAACATTTACGATGCGAACTTCCGCAAGACATCGACTACCCAGGCTTCCGGCACCTCCTTGGCCGCGACGACCACGTTCGCGTTCGACCCGGTTGGAAATCCGACCAGTGTGACAGATCCGCTTAATCATACGACGACGACCGCCTACGATACGCGCAACCGCAAGATCACGGTCACGAATGCGCTGAACCAGAGCACCCAATGGTTTTACGATCCAGCGAGTAATGTGACCAGCATCCAGCGTGCGGACGGGACAACTGAGAGCAAGACTTACGATCAGATGAATCGCGTTCTGACTGATACGGTTCCGCAAACGAGCACGATTAACGTTACCACGACATTCACGTACTATCCTGGGAACGTGCAGTACGGCGGTTTGCCACAGCAGGTTGTTGACGCGGACGGCCACATCACAACGTTTTCCGTGTATGAGCCTTCTGGGTTAAAAACCACGGTCACGTATCCGAATGGCGATACCCATGGCTTCACTTACGATAACGATCATAATTTGGTTAGCCGACGAACGGTTAACGGGAGGACCCAGAATTTCACTTATGACGCAAGGAACCGAAAAATCACGATGGTTTGGACGAATCCCACTAACGTTGGCAACTTTACCGCGGAATGGGCGAATTTCGGTTACGACGCCGCAAGCCGACTAACCAGCGCGCAGAATGGAATCGGCGCAGTTGGCACAGGGGTTATATCGACAATTACCCGCACTTATGACGCGGCTGGACATCTCACGCTCGACCGGCAAAATTTGAACACGACTCTCGGTAATCAAGATGTGCAGTACGCCTACGACGCCGACGGAAAGGACACGCGTCTTTATCTGACTAGCTCAGGTTATGATTACACGTTTAGCTATGACGCGATGGGGCGGTTCGAAAAGATTTTCGTGACCGGCGCGTCAAATCCATTATTCCAGTACCGCTATGACGCCGCTTCCAACGAAGTCGAGCGTGATAATCTCGCTAGCTCCGTCAATCAATTTTACACCCGAGACGCGTTGAACCGAATGTCGGAGCGCGATGTAAAGTTGAACGCGACCCTGCTTTCGTCTGAAGCGTATGGCTACGACCCAATGAGCCGGATGCTGAGCGTGGCCCGTCAGGACGGCAAGACCGACGCGTTTACTTACTATCTGGATGGTGAGCTTTGGACCGCGCAATATGGTAATCCGAATCCCACTCGGACCGTTAGCTACAATATCGATCAAATGGGCAATCGCACGAGTGTGGTCGATACCGGCGTGACCACGACGTACGGTCAAGCCGCTGGCGGATTGAATCAGTACTCGCAGGTGGGCGGTAACACTATTGGCAATGGAAGCGAGCACAAGATCGTGTCCTATCAAGGAATTGCTTATGGTTACGTGAATGACGAGCGACTCGCGTCCGTGACTGGTAACGGCAATTCCTATCAGCTGCGGTATGACGCGCTCGGACGCTGCGTGAAACGAACACTTAACAACGTCGCGACATACTATGTGTACGATGGCGAGAAACCGATTCTCGAATACAATGCAGCCAACGCTGTTGTTGGACGCAATCTCTACGGCAAAGGGATCGATGAAATTTTGATGCGAACCGACGCGACTCTAGGGACCTATTATTATCAAGACGATCACGAAGGCAGCGTAACACAGCTGACGAGCGCGGCGGGCGCGATTCTTGAACGCTATCGTTACGATGTGTTCGGCGCGCCATCGATCTCCGACGCGAATGGCAATCCGCTGAATCCGCCGAACGCGTCAGCCTACAATAGCCGGTTCATGTTCACCGGTCGAGAGTACACCTCGACGTTTAGCATCTACGAGTACCGCGCACGCGCTTACCATCCCGGGCTCGGGCGTTTCACAGGCGAAGATCCGAAAGGCTTCGATGCCGGTGATTACAATCTGTTCCGCTACTGTCACAATGATCCGGAAGATATTATCGATGCGATGGGTCTGGAGGGCGATGATGAGGTTTTCCTACGTGCACATGAAGTAGCAGCCACTGGCAAGTATCATGCCTGGCTCGCGCTGCGGCCTACGGACAGAACTCTTCTACAAAACCCTATCTTTCACATGCCGGGCCATGAGGGAGAGGCAACTATTAGTGGACAGCCGAGAGGTCTCTATCTCAACTCGACGATCAATACTAATCTTCGCGACAGACCCGCTGTTAGCGTGAAGGTCGAGCCGCCTGGAGGTGAACGCGGAAAGGACTTTATACAGGGTCTCCTTCAATCTCATCACGACTTTCCGAATGGCACGTACCCTTATTCACCAATTCCGGACAGAATACCATCGCTCACTGACTTGGCTAATCCGTCGTATCCGTCGGGCGCAAAAGGTTACAGCTCTAATGGCATACCCACGCGTTTCTTGAATGAAGCTGGCAAGAATGGCGAAGCTGAGATGCAACGACTAGGCGTACGGCTTCCAGGCGCAAACCGCCCTCCCCCGGCCATCGGAGGTATTGGTATGCGGACCTTCGGGCTCATTGATCGCGGCGGTGCAGAAGGTGGTGGCACGGCGTGGGGGCATCAAACGAATGGGAGCTTTGTTGACTCGCGTGACTCAAACATCGACTTAGCGGGTGATATTCAAGGCAGCCAAGGCATGATGCATCCGCTGCCGCGATCGCTATTTTGATATATGAGTGACGAGCGGCCTAGGTTTATCGGAAGAGTCTTTGTAGCTATGTTTCTCGTGGCATTTGCGAGCGACGCTCGCGACAGTGATTCGATTAGAGAGAAAATTACAATCAATGTTCACCAATCGGATCACGCTATCCGAAATGAGTTACTCAAATACACCCCGTTGGGTAGCTCGGCCGACTCAGTGATCGATTTTGTACTATCGAGGATTTATTTTGAAGGTCTCTACAGTAGTACCGTCGGCATTATCGCGGAGCCAGCTCTGGGGGGAGAGCTGGGACATCGATATGACAACCCACCTTGGGGGCACAGCGCTGTGGACGCGTCTTGGATGTTCGATAAGAACCTGAAATTGCGAGATATCGAAATTCAAAGCGTTCCACAAGAGGGGCTTTATAGCCATAGCCAAGACCCCGATCTAAGACCGAAAGTGAAGATTAATCTTCATCAGTCTGACGAAGCGATAAGACGAGAAATTTTGAAGGAAACGCCTGTGGGTAGTGATCGAGTCCTGGTAGAAGTCTTCATCGGAAGCCACCTCTACTTTCAGGGCGGATCCCTCAACGGCGCTTTGCTCGGCGGCAAAGCAGGCAGCAACGGTATAATATTGGGCCACTATTACGACGAGCGCGTTTCCAAAGAACGATCGATCTGGGTCTTCTGGAATTTCGATGCAAACGATCGATTACAGAATATCGAGGTCCAGCGAACCAATTTCAGTCGCTCATCTTCTTGAACGGTAAAGCTAAAATGGGCGTGGGGCTCATTAGCGCGTCTCAGCGAGTCGCTCAGGAGATCGCGATGAAGGCGACCCGAGGCTGTAAGTTACCGCTGGTTCGATCACGCCGGCGATTGTCATTTCTAATCCCGACGCCCACCAGCAACGAATCGTGATGAGCGATTTCAATGCGCCGACGGCGAAACGCGACGATGCTGATGGCGAATGCCCAAACGACGGCGGCGACTCCGCTCATGAAAAAAAATGGAATGATGGGGATGAAGGCGCCGATCGCGGTCCGAGACCGCCGCTGAAAATGCCGAGGTCCACGGTTTACCGAAATGTTGCTGCCAAAGCTCAGACTTACCGGCAGTCGCTCCAAGCGGCTTGGCCGTCCAATAAAACGGTAGGGAATTCGGTAGCGTCTTCAAACGTAGCCGCAACTCGCGAACTTCGTGATACTTTTGATTTGGACCAGATTTTCGGAAACCAGCATCGGAGCCCCGACACCGATTTAGAAAGGGGTGCGGGGTGCCACCGGTTACCCCCTGCATGAGGTTGGAAGTCCGAAACGACACCTGACGCGCATTAGGCGCACAAAAAGTTCGGTAGAAACCACAGCTTGTCGTTAGAGGGCGGAAATGTAATCAAAAACGCGCACTGTTTGTCAGTAGTTTCGATGCGGAAACTTTAAAGCAAATCGCGGACGGCCCGAGAGATCTGGTGAGATCGGTTCGTAACTGATAAAGATCTTTCTCCAGTCGTTTCGAGGAGACTTGGCTGTTCCGTTCGATCAAGTCGAACTTCGTGCGTAGCCGCCCTTCTAAATCCTCGCTCGAACCCAGGCGAAGCAACGCGTGACCGCGCAATGTTCTCTAATGCCGCGCCGCCGCTTCCGCTGCCACTTTCCAGTCGTCCAGACTCTCCGGAGAGGACAAGATTTTCTCCAGGGATTCTTGCTCGGTCGGTGTCAGGCGGTGATCCACTTTCGCCAGTTGCACCGCTTCTTTCGAGGTCAGGACTTCCGGCAGGGCGTTCCTCAGTTGGGGATGTTGCGCCACGAATTGGTTGATCGCTCGGTGCTCGGCCAGGAGCGGAAGGTACGTCGGCAGACAGAGGGCTACCCTTCTCCGGTACTTCCTTGTCCTCGAGCGTCTAAAACAAAACTGAACGGGTATCGTGTAAATTCTTGTCGATTTGGCGAAGCACCTTTTCCGTGCTCTCAATACGGTCACGAAACACGTCCTTCCCGACGGAAATTAGGACGTTGTTTTTGTCTAAAAGCAGTTGGGTAAGCACGGTGGCAAATCGGTCGGCATCCATTTGTCCCTTCTCATCGCGCACGGAATAACGGTCGTGGGAGATCATTGCGTAGCCGATGCCGACAGCTTCGACCATGTCTTTAGCGTCACAGCCCATCGGTGATTCGTTGAACCGACTGTAGCTTTCAATTCGGTTATTTAGGATCTCGACCAACTCATCTTCTCGCCAATGCCAAACATCCGCTGCGAAGCTGATTAGCTGCTTG